>Ga0307515_10000053_pt1 | contig 266512 bp, 249 predicted proteins | sample 17_EM_MG_FD_194513 | JGI IMG/M metagenome (GOLD analysis project Ga0307515, IMG submission 194513) | Populus trichocarpa ectomycorrhiza microbial communities from riparian zone in the Pacific Northwest, United States - 17_EM | ecosystem: Host-associated > Plants > Roots > Unclassified...
CGCCCATCGGCCCAGTCACCCTCAACCCCGAACGCGACTCGGTCGTTGCGGCCCACTCGAAAGCAGAGCTTATGCAGCCACTGGCCGCATAAATGAGGCGACAACTACCTTGACGCGCGCCGCCCCGCTCTTGGTGATGCCGGCATCGGCCCGCGCGGCCTGATACCACTTCTGGGCGGCGACGTCGTGGATCGGCTGCGAGCCCTCACCGTGGCCGGCGAACAGCCACAGCCGCGGGTGGGCGCAGTACCACCAGGTGCGCAGCAGTTGCAGCACATCCTCGGCCAGCGGCACGTAGCGGTCCTTGCCGCCCTTGCCTTGGACGACCCGGATGCACATGCGGTCGGCGTGAGAGTCGATGTCGGCCACGCGCAGATGACGCAGCTCCGACAACCGCAAGCCCGTGCCGTAGGCCAACATCAGGAAGGTGCGCGGCGCCGGCCGTGTGGTCACGGCGAACAGTCGGGCGATCTCCTCGCGCGAGAGGATCTCGGGCAGGCGCTGCGGCGCGATGCCCAGCGGGATGTGGAACTCTTCGCCGTTGAATCCGAGAACGGTGCCGTACAGGAATCGGAACGCGCAGCCGTACTGGTTGACGGTGGAACGCGAGCGATGTCGATCGCGCAGCAGGTGCAGCAAGAACTCTTGCACCTGCTCGGCGCTCAGCGTATCGGGGCTGCGTCCATAGTGCCGCGCCAGACGTGCCACGGCATCGATGTAGGACTCCTGGGTTCGAAGTGCCATGCCGCGCAGCACCAGCGCGTCGAGCATGCGTTGTCGAAGTGGCGTCATCACCATCTCCTCGATCAAGCGCGGGCACATGCCCGCATCGATCAAGGTACGGTGATTACAGCTGCCGAGTCCTTCACGCTCCACCGCCGCGTCAGCGGCTTAGTTCAACGGCGGTTCTGCATGCGGCGCTCTATGTTTGGATAATTGCATTCATCAGAATCGACGAGCTGCGTTTGCCGTACATTGTTTTCTCGACACTCATCTGTGCGCTATTGCTAACAGGTTTGAGAGCGAAGATCCGCGCAAGCTGGGTCGGAGCGATGGTGGCTGGATCGGCATCTGGCTACGCTGCATCAGTAGTTGCGCTGCAATTTGCAAAACTGTTCGACCGCTCAGGCCCGGCTGCGGTGTTTGCGGCAGTGCAGAAGTTCGGCCTTGTTGATGGGATTGGCCTGGACTTGGCAGTTGCAGGAGTGCTTGGAGGGTGGCTAGTCGGTGTCGTAGTGGCGACGGCCTTGCGCCTCACTCACCGCGTTGCGCCTACGGTGTTGGGACACTAACGGCTAGAGCATCACCGCCCAGGGTCAGACGTTGAGCACGGGCTGAAGCCGTGACGGCGCTGGAACGAAGCACTACCCTCGCAAGTGGCAAGCCACCTGATGCCCCCGCCCGGCGTCTTTCAGCTCAGGCTGTTCGGTGCTGCACAAAGGCAGCTGCGCGATCGGGCAGCGGGTGTGGAAGTGGCAGCCGCTGGGCCGGTGGATGGGGCTGGGCACGTCGCCCTGCAGCGGAATGCGCACGCGCTTGACGCTGGGGTCGGGGATCGGCACCGCCGACAGCAGCGCTTCGGTGTACGGGTGCAGCGGGTTCGTGTACAGCGAGCGCGCATCGGCGATCTCGACGACGCGGCCGAGGTACATCACCGCGACGCGGTCGCTGATGTGTTCGACCACCGACAGGTCGTGCGCGATGAAGATGTAGGTCAGGCTGAACTTGGCCTGCAGGTCTTCGAGCAGGTTGATCACCTGGGCCTGGATCGACACGTCCAGCGCCGACACCGCTTCGTCGCAGACGATCAGCTTCGGGCTCACTGCCAGCGCGCGCGCGATGCCGATGCGCTGGCGCTGGCCGCCGGAAAATTCGTGCGGGAAACGCCGCATGTGGTCGGCGTTCAAGCCCACGGTTTCAAGCAGCTCGACGATGCGGTCTTCGTATTCGCGCGCGGTCTTCGTCAGCTTGTGGATGATCAGCGCCTCGCCGATGATCGCGCCCACCGTCATGCGCGGGTTCAGCGACGCATACGGGTCCTGGAAGATGATCTGCATGTCGCGCGCCAGTGCGCGCAACTCGTCCTTGCCGGCGCGCGTGACGCTGCGGCCTTCGAACCAGACTTCGCCGGCCGTCGGCTCGATCAGACGCAGGATGCAGCGGCCGGTGGTGCTCTTGCCGCAACCCGATTCGCCGACCACGCCCAGCGTCTCGCCGGCGCTCAGGTCGAAGCTGACGCCGTCGACGGCATGCACGCGTTCGGGCTCGCCACCGAGCAGCCGGCGCTTGAGCGGGAAGTGCTTGACCAGCTTGTCGACCTTGAGCAGCGGTTCGCTCATGCCACGGCACTTTCCAGGATGCACGCCACCTTGTGCCCCGGCGCCACCTGTCGCAGCGCCGGCGTGGCCGCGGTGCAGGCGGGCATCACGTACTTGCAGCGCGCCGCGAAGCGGCAGCCAGCGGCCGGCGCGATGAGCTTGGGCACCGTGCCCGGGATCTGCTCCAGCCGCTGCTTGTGCGTGGCCGCCAGGTCGATGCGCGGGATCGAGCGGATCAGCCCCTGCGTGTACGGGTGCCGCGGGTTCGCAAACAGTTCGGCCACCGAGGCTTCTTCGATCACCTGGCCGGCATACATCACGACCACGCGCTGCGCGACTTCGGCCACCACGCCCATCGCGTGCGTGATCAGCATCACCGCCATGCCTAGGCGCGATTTCAGCTCGGTCAGCAGGTCCAGGATCTGCGCCTGGATGGTGACGTCGAGCGCCGTCGTCGGCTCGTCGGCGATCAGCAGCCGGGGGTTGCAGGCCAGCGCGATGGCGATCATCACGCGCTGGCGCATGCCGCCGGAGAACTGGTGCGGGTAGTCGCGCACGCGGCGCTCGGGCGTGGGGATGCGCACGAGCTTCAGCATCTCGATGGCGCGGTCCAGCGCTTCGCGTTTGCTCAGGCCTTCATGCAGACGGATGCTTTCGGCGATCTGGTCGCCGACCGTGTACACCGGGTTCAGCGAGGTCATCGGCTCCTGGAAGACGATGGCGATCTCTTTCGCGCGGATCTTGCGCATCTCTTCGGCGGGCAGCGGCACCAGGTCGCGGCCTTGCCACAGCACCTGGCCGGCGACGATCTTGCCGGGCGGCATCGGCACGAGCTTCAGCACCGTCATCGCGGTGACGGACTTGCCGCAGCCGGATTCGCCGACCACGCACACCGTCTCGCCGGCGTCGATGGCGATGTCGACGCCGTCGACGGCGTGCAGCCAGCCGTCGTCGGTCTTGAAGTGGGTCTTCAGCCCCTTGATCTCGAGCAGCGCCATCACATGACCTTGCGCGGGTCCAGCGCGTCGCGCAGCCCGTCGCCGATGAAGTTGATGGTCAGCACCGTCAGGAAGATCGCCAGGCCCGGGAACATGGCCCAGTGCGGCGCGATGTCGAGGTAGTCTTTGCTGTCGTACAGGATGCGGCCCCAGGTGGGAATGTCCGACGGGAAGCCCAGGCCCAGGAACGACAGCGTGCTCTCGGCGATGATGGCCGCGGCGACGTCGATGGTGCCGGCCACGATCACCGGCCCGAGCGAATTCGGCAGGATGTGGCGCAGCACCTGGCGCGGCACGCTGGCGCCCAGGGCGCGCGCGGCTTCGACGAACTCCTTCTCGCGCAGCGAAAAGAACTGCGCCCGCACCAGCCGCGCCACCGGCATCCAGCGAAAGCCGCCGATGACCGCGACGATGAGGATGAAGACGCCGACCTCGGTGCCGAAGACGGCCTTCAGCCGCTCGCGGAACAGGTAGATCACCAGCAGCAGCAGCGGCAGCTGCGGCAGGCTCAGGAAGAGGTCGGTCAGCCACATCAGCGCCGCGTCGACGGCGCCGCGCGAGATGCCGGCCAGCGCACCGATGAGCACGCCGACGAAGATCGCCATCAGCATCGCCGCCAGGCCCACCGCGATGCTGATGCGGCCGCCGTACAGCATGCGCGCCAGGATGTCCTGGCCGAGGTCGTCGGTGCCCATCGGGTGCGCCAGCGACGGCGTTGCGAGCCGGGCGCTGAAGTCGATGTCGTTGATGGCCAGGCGCCAGACCAGCGGTCCCAGCAGCACCAGCGCCACCATCAAGGACAGCAGCACCAGGCTGGCGACGGCCATCTTGTGGCGGCGGAAACGCCGCCAGGCCTCGGCCCACGGCGAGGTGCTGGCGCGGCGCTTCGGTGCGCCGTCAGCGGAAAGAGATGCGGGGGTCGAGCCAGCCATACAGCAGGTCGGCGATCAGGTTGAAGAGGATCACGAGGCACGAGAAGACGAAGGTCACGCCCATGATCACCGGCGTGTCGTTGCGCAGGATGGCGTCGATCAGCAAGGAGCCGATGCCGGGGATGCGGAAAATCTGCTCGGTGACGATGGCGCCGCCGAACACCGCCGGCATCGTCAGCGCCACCAGCGTCACCACCGGGATCAGCGCGTTGCGCACGACGTGCTTCATGATGATGCTGCGCTCGGACAAGCCTTTGCTGCGCGCCGTGGTGACGTAGTCGAGGCGGATCACGTCCAGCACCGCCGAGCGCACGTAGCGCATCCAGCTGGCGCCCTGGAACATGCCCAGCACCATCACCGGCATGATGGCCTGCTGGATGTGCGCCCACCACCAGGCCCAGCCGGTGGCGCTGATGTCGGCGCGGTAAACGAAGGGCAGCCAGTCCAGCCGGATCGAGAACAGCAGGATCAGCAAGAGGCCGGTGAAGAAGGTCGGCAGCGAGAAGCCGACGAAGGCCAGCGTGCTGGCGATGCGGTCGAACAGCGAATACGGCCGTGCCGCCGCATACACGCCCACCGGCAGCGCCACCAGCAAGGCCACGAGCTGCGAAGCGCCGATCACCGCCAGCGTCACCGGCACGCGCTGCAGGATGAGCTGGTCGACGTCGACACGGCTGATGAACGAGAAGCCCCAGTCGCCGTGCATCATGGCCGCGAACCAGCGGAAGTAGCGCTGCCACACCGGGTCGTCGAGGCCGAACTTGGCGCGCAGCGCCATACGCACCTCGGCCGGCACGTTCGGGTTGGTCGCCAGCTCTTCGAACGGGTCGCCCGGCGCCAGCGCCAGCACGGTGAACAGCACCACGCTGATGCCCAGCAGGCTGGGCACCGCGAGCAGCAGTCGGCGCAGGATGTACGAGCCCAAAGGTCGGGCTCTCTCAGGCTGGCTTCGGTGCCGTCACGTCGGGTCCCGGTACCAGTTGTGCAGGGCCGAGAAGTCCAGGTCCCAGCCCGACAGCGAGGTCACCAGCCGCAGCGCTGCGCCGCGCACGCGCGGCCGGCTGATCAGCGGGATGATGACGTTGTCCTTCACCGGCAGGTCGTTCATGCGGATGAACAGCGCCGCGCGCTTGACCGGGTCGAGTTCGGCCTCGGCGGCGCGGAAGGCCTTGTCGTACTCGTCGTTGACCCAGCGCGTGATGTTGCGGCCCTGCCATTTGTTGGCCTTGGACGAGACCTCCCAGGACGTGTACTGGTCCATGAAGCGCTCGGGGTCGGGCTGCGTCTGGGTGGTGGTGTACATCTGCATGTCGGCCCAGAACTTGCCGTAGGTGTCGGGGTTGGCGACATCGGACGAGAAGAACACGCTGGCCGTCACCGCCTTCAGCTCGAGGTCGATGCCGGCCTTCTGGCAGGCCTGCTTGACGACCGCCTGCTCCTTCTGGCGCAGCGAGTTGACGGAGGTCTGGTAGACGAAGCGCATCTTCTTGCCGCCTTTTTCGCGGATGCCGTCGGCACCGCGCTTCCAGCCCGCGGCGTCGAGGATCTGGCCGGCCTTGTCGATGTTGAATTCGTACTTCGTGTTCGGCGAGCGGAAGCGCGGCGGGTTGTTCAGGAAGTTGCTCGTCGCCGTGCCAGTGCGGCCGTAGATGAATTCTTGAATGCTCTTGCGGTCGGCCAGGTAGGACATGGCTTCTCGCACCGCCGGGTCGCTGAAGGCGAAGTGCTTGGACTTGGCATGCGCGCGCTCGCCGTCGACCTCGGTCACCGGGTCGGTGATGTTGAGCTGGATGAACTCGATGTCGCCGCTGGGCACAATGTGCGCGCGGCCCTTGCCGCCGGCTTCCATGCGCTTGAGCACCTCGTCTTCGACCTGCAGGTTCCAGGCGTAGTCGTATTCGCCGGTCTGTAGCACGGCGCGCGCCGCGCTGACCGCGTCGCCGCCGCCTTTCATCTCGATGGCGTCGAAGAACGGCCGGTTCGGCATGTGGTACGCGGTGTTGATCTCGCCGCGCACCATGTCGCCGGGCTTGAAGTCGACGAACTTGTACGGGCCGGTGCCGACCGGCTTCAGGTTGTTCGGCGCCTCGCGCGACTTGGCGCCGCTGTAGGGCCCGAACAGGTGCTTCGGGATGATCATGCCCTCGGCCGCGACGAAGGCCGTGGCCCAGAACGGCGTCGGCTTGCCGAAGGTGACGCGGATGGTGTGCGAGTCGACCTTGTCGACCTTCACGTCCTTGAACACGCCGCTGGTCACCGCGGCGGTGGCCGGGTCCTTGGCGTATTCCCAGGTGAAGACGCAGTCGTCGGCGGTGAAGGGCTGGCCGTCGTGCCAGGTCACGCCCTTCTTCAGCTTCCAGAGCACCGACTTGCCGTCGGCCGACAGGCCGCCGTTTTCGCGCGTCGGCACTTCGGCGGCCAGGATCGGCACCAGGTTGCCGTCGTTGTCCCAGCAGGCCAGCGGCTCGTAGAAGATGCGCGAGCCTTCCTGGTCCTTGGTGCCGCTGGCAAAGTGCGGCTGCAGCAGCGTGGCACCCTGCCACCACAGCGTCTTCAGCACGCCGCCGCCGCCGCGCTTGGTGGGCGTGTAGGCCGGGTTGGCCTGCGCCTGCGCGACGCCGGCGTGCATCAGCATCATCGACGCCATCGGCGCTGTCAGCCCCAGGCCGACCATCTGTTGGATGAAACCGCGGCGCGGCAGCTGGCCGCTGCGCACCTCTTCGATCAAGTGGCGAAGTTCGTGTTCATGCATGGCAGACCTCCTGATGCAAAGCGTGGCAAACGGGTGATGGACCCGGCCTGATGCTATCGGCTCGTTTCGCCACGGCTATCCGGGTCGCTCCGAAGCTCGAACGGGTGGAGCAAGGCCCGTGCCCGGTGGCGCCGGTCGACGCCGGATGCAGTTCATGCCGCTGCCATCGCCGTCTGTCGCAAGGCGCTGTCGGCGCGGCGGCGGGCTGCCTACATTCACGCTCAACAAACCGTCAACAACAGCCCCGTTGGAGCCCACCATGATCAACCGTTTCGCCGCTCGCGCCACCGCCCTGAGCCTGGCTGCCCTCGTGACGCTGGCCATGCTGGGCAGCATCGACTACCTGGCGACCGCCGAACCCGGCGTCGCGACGATGGCTGCCGCCAGCCACGCCAGCGCCTAGCCTGAGCCGGCATGTCGACGCTGGTCTTCTTCATCGGCTGGTGCCTGCTCTTCGTGCTGTGCTGGCCGCTGGCGCTGCTGGCCCTGGTGCTGGCGCCGCTGGTGTGGCTGGTGTCGTTGCCGCTGCGGCTGCTGGGCATCACCTTCGACGCCGTCTTCGCGCTGCTGCGCGCCTTGCTGCTGCTGCCGGCGCGCTTGCTCGGGCACCGCTGAACCCACTACGATGCGCGCGGCCTGATGCGGCTGCGCGATGCCCGATCCCCACACCCCGCTCATCTCCATCACCCGGCGTGACTTCCTCGAAGGCGTGGCGCTGACGCTGGGCGCGCCGCTCGGCGCCGCCGCGGCGATGGATGGCCAGACCGACGCGGCTCTGGCCGCGGCGCACGCGCTGCGCGACGACCCGGCCCGCTGGCGCGACGGCGTCGTCGAACGCGACGAGCCCGTCTACGATCTGGTCGTCGTCGGCGCCGGCATCAGCGGCCTGGCCGGCGCCTGGTGGTTCCAGCGCCATGCCGGCCGGCCGGTGCGCCTGCTCGTACTCGATGCGCTCGACGAGGTCGGCGGCCACGCCCGGCGCAACGAGTTCGTCTCGCGTTCGGGCCGGCGCCTGGTCGGCTATGGCGGGTCGCAGTCGCTCGACTCGCCGAGCCTGTTCTCGCCGGCGGTGCACGGCTTGCTGCAGGACATCGGCATCGACCTGTCGCGCTTTCAATCCGAGTTCTTCGACGCCGGCTGGCGCGAGCGCCATGGCTTGGTCAACCACGCCGAGTTCTTCGACCGCCGCGCCTGGGGCGACGAGCGCATGGTCGTGCACAGCCCGCAGGACAAGCTGGCCGACTGGCTGGCGCGCACGCCGCTGCCGGCGCCAGCCCAGGCCGACCTGCAACGCCTGCTCGGCCAGCCGCGCAACGTGCTGCCAGGGCTGCACCGCGCGCAGCTGCGCACCCGGCTGGCATCGACGAGCTACCGCGACTTCCTGCTGCGGCACTGGCGCATGCACCCGGCGGTGGCGGCCTACTACCAGCACATCACGATGGGCTGGTTCGGCGTCGGCATCGAAGCCACGTCCGCGCTCGACGCCTGGGCCCAGGGCGCGCCGGGTTTCACCGGGCTCGACCTGGGCGACGCGCCGGACCCGCGCATTAGTGCCAGCGGCCGCAAGGCCAAGGTCAGCCAGGACGACTACATCCACCACTTCCCGGACGGCAACCATGGCGTCGTGCGGGCGCTGCTGCGCGCGCTGCGGCCGGAGCTGCTGCCGGGGCAGGGCATGGAGACGCTGTCCAGCGCCGAACTCGACCGTGGCGCGCTCGACGACCCGGCCGCGGCACTGCGGCTGCGCCTGCGCGCCACGGTGGTGGGCCTGCGCCATCTCGGGGCGCCGGCGCGTGCCGAGCAGGTCGAGCTGCGCTATGTCGACGGCGACGGCCGCCTGCACGCGGTGCGTGCGCGCCAGGCGCTGCTGGCCTGCTGGCACCGCGTCATCGCGCGGCTCACCGACGAGTTGCCGCCGGCCCAGGTGCAGGCGCTGAACGACCAGGTCAAGGTGCCGCTGCTCTACGCCACCGTGCTGCTGTCCAACTGGCGCGCCTGGCAGCGCGCCGGCATCGCTTCGATCGAGACGCCTGGCGGCTTCTGGCAGGAAACGGCGCTGGACTTCCCGGTCAGCATGGGCGAACTGCGCTTCCCGTCGTCGGCCGACGAGCCGATGCTCGTGCACCTGGCCAAGGTGGTGGTGCCGGGCGATGGCCGCGACCCGCGCACGCAGTCGGCGGCCGGCCGCGCCATGCTGCTCGGCTGGGATTTCGATCATCTGGAGCGCGAGGTGCGCCTGCTGCTGCAAGGCGCGCTGGGCGGCCATGGTTTCGATGCCGGCCGCGACATCGAAGCCATCACCGTCAACCGCTGGGCGCACGGCTACAGCTACGAATACATGCGGCCCTGGGACCGCTACTGGCCGGCCGGCCCGCTGCCGGTGACGACGGCGCGGCGCGGCTGGGGCCGGGTCGCGATCGCCGGGGCGGACTCGGGCGCCTATGCCTACGCCCACTGCGCCATCGACCAGGCGGCGCGTGCGGTGCAGGAACTGCTGCCGCAGGCCCGCCTGCCGGCGTGGGCGGCGTTTCCGGGGCCGGACCCCAAGGCCGTCGGCCTGTAGCCGGGGCTTCAGCGCAGCGCCAGCACCCCGCTGCCGGCGTTCGGGAACTGCGCGATGTTGCGGCGTGCGCGGCACTGTTCCAGCGCGCCGCGCGCGTCATCCTCCGCTTCCAGCAACGGCGGCAGTTCTTCTTCGCGCAGGCGCCGGATCTCGGCCTGCAAACCAGGCTTCTCCAACGGCGGCGCTTTGCGCAGCTCGGCCTGCAATGACTTGATCTCTTCCTGCACGCCTTCGACCGCGGCCTCGGCATTGCGGACCTCGTTGACCTGCGCCTGGCAGGGGTCGATGACAACCGGCTTGAGGCTGGCGCGCACGTCGATCTCGTAGTGATTGCCGGGGTCCGCGTCCCGCCGCAGGATCAGCGTGAAGTTCTCGTCGGCCTCGGCGTTCCAGGTGTGCGCCGTCACCGCGATGAAGTCGTCCAGGTTCAGCGTGCCGATGGCCAGCTGGAAGCGCTCGGAGCCGCTGAGCCCGTCGCCGATGGCCCGCGACGCGGCCTTCAGTACCCGGGCCAGCGCAGCCGGCAGCAAGCTCTCGATCGTCGGCCCGCCCGGGCGCAGCACTTCGATGAACAAGGCCGACATCTCGCTGCGCAGCGCCTGCACATAGGCCACGAACCCGGCCTTCATCGCCTTCGTCGGCGTGTCGTCGTTTTCCCACAGCGCGACGATGGGCAGCAGACGCCTGAATGTGCGCCGGCCGCCGTCTTCGAGGCGCACGCGCAGCGTGCCGACGCCGGCCGGGATGGGCGCCACGTTGCCGGGGCGCATGCCGCTCTTGATGACCTCGCGCGCGTTGCCCAGCACCGCGGCCGTGAAGCCGATGCGTTCGGGCAGAGCCAGCGTCTGCGGGTCGACCCACACCAGCGCGGGCCAGATGTAGGGTTCGGAGCCGCCGCTGCGGTCGCTCTCGTGGATGCAGCGCAGGCTCTCGAACCGGATGATGGCGTCGGTACTCATTGGAATGCTCCCTTGGGGCCGGCTTGTGCCTGCCGTGCGAAGCAATTTAGGCCGACTGCCGCCGTGCGCCAAATGTCAACCAAGGGGGCGGGTGGGCCGCGACCCAGGCCCCTGCCGGTGTCGTGCGCGACAGAACAGCGCTGCGCCGGTGGACAATCCCTACTTTCGTCCGCGCCGGCCCGGGGCCCGGCAGCGCGGTGTGCTCACGAAGTTCATCTCGGGTGGCCCTTGTTCAAGAATCTCATGGTGTATCGCCTTGCTTCCGAATGGTCGGAAGTCGAGGCTTCGATGGCGCAGCGCCTGGAGAAGGCGTTGTTCGTGGAATGCGGCGCGACGCAGGCGGTTTCGGCCGGCTGGGTGCCGCCGCGCGGCCAGCCGCACGGGCCGCTGGTCGAGATCGTCGGCGGCCATCGGCTGCTGACGCTGATGGTCGAACGCCGGCTGCTGCCGGGTGCGGTGGTCAAGCGCCGCGTCGACGAACTGGCCCAGCAGGTCGAGCACGAAACCGGCCGCAAGCCGGGCAAGAAGCTGAAGAAGGAACTGAAGGACCAGGCAACGCTGGAGCTGCTGCCGATGGCCTTCACCAAACGCGCGTCGTTCAAGGTCTGGCTGGATCCGAAGCGCGGCCTGCTGATGGTCGACGCCGGCAGCGCGGCGCGTGCCGACGAGGTGGTGACGCAGCTCGTGCAGACGCTGGACGGCCTGGCCGTGGCGCCGCTGCACACGGCGCAGTCGGCCGCCGTCTGCATGGCCGACTGGCTGTCCACCGGCGAGGCGCCGGCCGGCTTCACGGTCGACCGCGAATGCGAGCTGAAGGCCGACGACGAGACCAAGGCCGTGGTGCGCTATGCGCGCCACCGCCTGGACACGGATGAGGTGCGCCAGCACATCCAGGCCGGCAAGCGCCCGACGCGGCTGGCGCTGACGTGGCAGGGCCGCGTCTCCTTCGTGCTGAACGATGCCGGGCAGATCAAGAAGCTCGACTTCCTGGATGTCGTGTTCGAGAACCGGCCGTCGCGCACCGATGCCGACGAGGCCTTCGATGCCGATGCCGCCATCGCCACCTGCGAACTGGTGCAGCTGATCCCCGACCTGGTGGAAGCGCTCGGCGGCGAGCAGGTGCCGGGTGCGGCACCGGCACCGGCACCGCTGCTGGAAGCGGCCTGAAGAGTCAGGAAGTCATTCACCGCCGAGCGGCGGAGAACGCAGAGTGAACGCAGAGAAATCATTGCATTCCTCTGCGAAACCTCCGCGTCCTCCGCCCCTCTGCGGTGAAGGCTGTTTTGAACGCGCGCCGATCAGCTCAGTGCCCGCAGCACCGCCTGCGCGGCGGCCAGCGGCTGCTCCATCGGGAACAGGTGCGTGCCGTCCAGCCATTCGATGCGGCCGCGCGTGACGGCGCGCGTCTCGGCCATTCCGACCTGGCGCACTTCGGCCGATCGCGTACCGCCGATGAAGGACACCGGGCAGGCTGGCGGATGCCTTTTTAGCAGGGCGCCGAAGTGGTGCGGCAGCGTGTTGTAGAGCTTGGTCTCGACCTCGCGACTGAAGGCCAGGCGCACGCCGCTGGCTTCGTCGGGCTCGATGCCGGCGGCGACGTAGTCGGCCAGCACACGCGGGTCCCAGCGCGCGAACAGTGCCTTGGCCGCGTAGTGCGCATGCGCCGCTTCGGCCGAGGCCCAGCGGTGGCGCCGCGACTGCGACACGCGTCCCGGCGAGATGCGGCCGATCAGTCGCGTCAGCTTGACCATCTGCACGCTGTGCGCGCGCCAGCCGGCGAGCACCGGCGAGTCGATCAGCACCACGCCGGCGGCGATGTCGGGGCGCTTGCAGGCCGCCAGCAGGCTGAGGTAGCCGCCCAGCGAATGGCCGACCAGGTGCACGCGTTCGCCCGGCGCTTCGTGGGTGACGAAGTCGATCAGCTGGTTGCGCAGCTGCGGCCAGCCGCTGGTGACCGGGTAACGCGCGTCATGGCCGAACTTCGGCACCGCCAGCACGCGCCAGCCGGCTTCACGCCAGGTTTCGAACAGCAGCCGGTAGGTGCCGGCCGGAAAGCCGTTGGCGTGCGAGAAGACGATCGTCGCGCTCAAACGATGCGTTCTCCCGGGTGGGTGATCTTGCGCATCGGCTCGTAGCGCGACAGCGCGCTCATCAGCGGGTGGGCGGTGCTGCCGCCGTCCCAGCGCGGGTCGTCGATGCCTTCGAAGACTTCACGCAGGCGCTGGCCCCAGGTGTTGTGGATCATCCTGAAGTACGGGTTCTGGTCGTCGATGCACACCACCTGGTTGCAGGCCAGCTCGCCGGCGCGGTAGACCAGCAGGTCCAGCGGCAGGCCGACGGACAGGTTGGACTTCAGCGTCGAATCCATCGACACCAGCGCGCACTTGGCGGCTTCGTCCAGCGGCGTCGACGGCGTCAGCACGCGGTCGAGGATCGGCTTGCCGTACTTGCTTTCGCCGACCTGGAAGAAGCAGGTCTCGCGCGTGGCTTCGATGAAGTTGCCGGCCGAGTAGACCAGGAACATGCGCATCGCCTCGCCGCGGATCTGGCCGCCGAAGATCATGCTGGCGTTGAAGTCGACGCCCGAGGCCTTCAGCGACGGGCCGTCCTGCTCGTAGACGCGGCGCACCGCGCTGCCGAGCACGCGCGTGGCGTCGAACATGCTGGTCGCGTTCCAGATCGTGATCGGCTCTTCGTCGCCGTTGTCGAGCTTCTCGACCTGCAGGATTTCGCGCACGCTCTGGCTGATGCTCAGGTTGCCGGCCGACAGCATGACCATGAAGCGGTCGCCCGGCTTCTCGTAGATCATCATCTTGCGGAAGGTGGCAATCTGGTCCAGGCCCGCGTTGGTGCGTGAGTCGGACAGGAACACCAGTCCGGCATCGAGCCGGATGCCGACACAGTAGGTCATGGTCGCATCGCAGGTCTCAGGCCTGCGTCGCTGTGAGCAAGACCGCGAGCGTAGCAGGCCGCCGCCGCGTGACCGCCGCGCCACACCCGCGGGTTAGCCCCGCGTTCGGGGGTTCGTGAGCCGCGGTCGCCGGCGTCGCAATGGTGGCGCCGTGCCAGCCGGCGCGACGCTCGGCAGGCGTTTGTCGCGCCAGCTCGCAGCCGGGCCATGCACTGCTTCAAGTCGCTTGTGACGGCCTGCCTAGATTCGTGACACAGCGGTCGGGCACCGCGTTGCACAGGAGCCACGAATGAAGTTTCGCCACAACCCCTTGTCCGCCGCGGCGGCGTTGGCCATCGCCGGCCTGGCCGGGGCCGCCGACGCGCAGACCACCGAACGCATCGAGATCACCGGCTCGGCGATCAAGCGCGTGGATGCGGAAGGGGCACTGCCCGTCACCGTGATCACGCGCGACGAGATCGCGCGCAGCGGCGCCACCAACACCGAAGAGCTGATCAACGCCGTGGCCGCGATCAGCTCGATGAACTCGATCGTCAACGCCACCGGCGCCGGCTCGTCGACGAACGGCCGCTCGACGATCTCGCTGCGCGGCCTGTCCGGCAACCGCACGCTGGTGCTGGTGAACGGGCGCCGGCTGGCGGTGGCCATCGGCGGCACGGTGGCCGGTGCGGTGAATGCCAACAACATCCCGCTGGCGGCGATCGAGCGGGTGGAAGTGCTGAAGGACGGCGCGTCCAGCATCTACGGCTCCGAGGCGCTGGCCGGCGTGGTCAACTTCATCCTGTCGAAAGACTTCCAGGGTTTCGATGTCGGCGCCAGCTACGGCACGCCGACGCGCAGCGGCGGCGGCCAGACGAAGAAGGGCACGTTGGTGGCCGGCTTCGGCAACCCCGCCAGCGACCGTTTCAACGTCACCGCTTCGCTGTCGGTGGAACGCGAGACGCAGCTCTTCGCCAAGGACCGCGACTTCTCCAAGAGCGGCAACAACCTGCCGTACACGGTGGCGTCGGCCACCGGCCAGGGCAACATCGAAGGCGGCTACACGCCGGGGCAGATGGTGAACGGCGTCTGGCAGGAAGGCACGCGCCAGTCCGGCTTCGGCAACAGCCCGGGCACCGGCTACGGCAACCCGCTGGCCGCGAACGGCCGCTGCGGCGACATCAACATGTTCCTGAACCCGACCAACACCAGCCGCGACACGCCGTACTGCACCTTCGACAGCAACGCCTTCGTCGGCCTGACGCCGGAGCGCGAGGCCACCAACGTCACGCTCAACGGCAGCTTCCGCGCCAGCGACTCGCTGGAACTGTTCGGCGACCTGCTGTACACGCGCAGCATCATCACGCAGCGCTTCCAGCCAAGCCCGATCCGGCGCAGCTTCCTCGTCACCGACGCCGAGTTCGCGAACCAGGGCGTGGATCCGGTGCTGCTGATCTACCCGGGCAATCCGAACTACCAGACCGCGGCCGACTTCCTCACCGCCACCGGCAGCGGCGCGCTGGTCGGCCAGCCGCTGGCGATCACCGCGCGGGTGTTCGACTTCGGCCCGCGCACGCAGCGCGATGTCAACGTGCAGTCGCGCCTGGTCATCGGCGCGCGCGGCGAGATCGCCGGCCAGGCCTACGAAGTGGGCGCATCGGCGAACAAGTACGAACTCACCGGCACCGTGCCCGACGGCTACTTCTCGCAGGTCGGCTATGCCAAGGCGGTGCAGGCGTCGACCGACTGGAACCCGTGGTCGCTGACGCAAAGCGCGGCCTTCCAGTCGGCCATTGCGCCGGCCAAGTACACCGGCGCCACGCTGGACGGCACGTCGACATCGAAGGTGCTCGACGCCAAGCTGTCGGGCGACGCGCTGTCGCTGCCGGCCGGCGCCATGGCCTACGCGGTGGGCCTGCAGTACCGCGACGAAAGCTACCAGTCGCGGCCGAGCGCGGCGCAGTTCACGGGCGACATCGCCGGCCTCGGCGGCGCCACGCCGCCGGTCGACCGTTCGCGCAAGATCACGTCGGCTTTCGGCGAGCTGGTGTTCCCGATCATCAAGCAGCTCGAAGGCAATGTCGCGGCGCGCCACGACCGCTACAACGACGTCGGCGGCGCCGACACCTACAAGGCCAGCGTGCGCTGGCAGCCGACGAAATCGCTGGTCCTGCGCGGCGGCACGGGCACCGGCTTCCGCGCGCCGACGCTGGTGGAGCTGTGGCTGCCGCAGACGCTGGGCTCGTCGGCGCAATACACCGACCCGGCGTTCCCGAACAACCCGAACGTGCAGACCAACGAAATCACCGGCGGCAACCCGCTGCTGAAGCCGGAGAAGTCGCGCCAGCACACGCTGGGCATCGTGTTCTCGCCGATCGACGCGCTGACGATCAGCGCCGACTACTGGCGGCTGAACCTCGAAGGCATCATCACCGCACCGTCGACGCAGGAGATCGTGACGCGCTTCCGCGCCGGCGACCCGGCCTACCAGGGGCTGGTGATCCTGAGCGAAAGCGGCGAAGTCGAGCAGACCCTGGCCGTCAACAACAACGTTGGCGGCGCCAAGCTGGCCGGCGTGGACATCGACGCGAACCTGCGCTTCGCGCTGGGCGGCGGGCGCGTCGACGCGCACCTGAACGGCACCTACTTCATCCGCTACGACCAGGTCAGCCCCGGCGGCGCGGTCTCGCACAAGGTCGGCACGATGGTCGAAGACACGCTGGACGACACGGGCCAGCGCGTTTCGCAGCCGGTGCTGGAAGCCGACGGCGGCGGCGTCGTGCTGCGCTGGAAGCACAAGCTGTCGGGCACCTACAGCCTGGGCGGCTGGGCCTTCACGCTGACGCACAACTTCTACACCGGCTACCGCACGGGCGACCGCAACATCGACGGCGAGAAGAACTTTGTCGGCGACCAGTCCTTGTTCGACGCGCAGGTGGCCTACTCCGGCATCAAGAGCCTGAAGCTGGCGCTGGGCGTGAAGAACCTGACCGACAAGCAGCCGCCGACCTATGTGCCGGTGAGCAACCAGTTCCAGTCGGGCTACGACGTGAACCAGTACGATCCGCGGGCTCGCTTCGTCTACGTGTCCGCCAATTACCGCTTCTAGAGCTGGAAGACCCTCATGCCCGAAAGCTGCTTCGTCGTCGTTCACCGCCCGGGCCCGGCCTGGCAGCCGGGCGTGCCGGTCTTCGCGCAGCCCGGCTTGCAAGGCCACGTCGAGCACTACCGCCAGTGGCTTGGCAACGGCAAGCTGGCGCTCGGCGGGCCGTTCCTGGACGCCGGCGGTGGCGGCATGATGGTCACGCAGCCGGGCCTGAGCGAAGACGAGGTCACGGCCTTCGCCGCCGCCGACCCGGCGGTGGCCGGCGGGCTGGTCAGCTACGAGGTGCGGAGCTGGATGATCGGCATGCGGGCCTAGTCGGAACTGCCTTCACCGCAGAGGGGCGGAAGACGCAGAGGCCCGCAGAGAACTTCAAGGGCTTCCTCTGCGTTTCCTCTGCGCTCTCCGCCCCTCTGCGGTGAATGACTTCCGTACGTCAGGCCGCCTGCATGCTGGCCTCTTCGGCCACGCCGCGCAGCACGAAGCCGCGGCCGCGAATGGCTTCGATGCTCAGGCCGCTGACGCCTTCGTCGCGCAGGCGCTGGCGCAGGCGGTGGATGTAGACGTCGACGCTGCGAACATGCAGTTGCTCGCCGCGGGGCAGGGCGGCCATCAGCTGGCCGCGTGCGACCAGCGCGCCGCCGGCGGCGAACAGGCATTGCAGCAGCAGCGTCTGCACCTCGGTCAGCGCGACCTCGCGTTCGCCGTCGGCCAGCACCTGGCGCATCGCGTCCAGCGTCCAGCCGCCGCAGGCCGGCGTGGCCGGCTCGCTGGGGCGCAGCACCGGTCGCCGCATCAGCGCGCCGACATGGGCGCGCAGCCGGCGCGCCGCGACCGGGCGTGCGACGTAGGCATCGGCGCCGAGTTCGAGCGCGACGATCTCGTCGATCTCGTCGGCGGCGGCCGCCACCACCAGGATCGGGCAGCGCAGTGCGGCGCGCACCTCGGCCAGCGTGCGCCCGGCAGCGCCTTCGACCAAAGCGCCGTCGATGACGACGGCATCGAAGAAGGCCAGCCGCGCTGCGCGCACGGCCTGCTCGGCGCCGGCGAGCCAGAGGCAGCGGATGCCGTCGCGCGCCAGCGCATCGGCCAGCGCCGCGTCCGGATGCATGGCGGCACCGACGAACAGCACCAGCCGGGCGGTGGCGGCGGCACGGCGCGCGTGCGGGCTTGGGCTGGGGCTTTGGTAAGGCTCGGCGATCAGCATCTCGGTGCCGATGATCGGCAAGGCCGGTGGCCGCCGCAAGGACCATTTCGCGCCGCCCGCGCAAGCCAATTTGGCGCGGCGGCGGCACGCGCCGACAATCGGCCCGGGTTGCATCGGGAACAGCGCTTGGGCGAGCCGGCCGTCGAGTGGTTTATCGGGTTGCGCCGCGACGGCGACGACGAAGCCGTGCCGCGCCGCACCTGGGTCTACCGCCAGGTGCTCGACGCCATCCGCAGTGGCCGCCTGCCGGCCGGCACACGGCTGCCGTCGGCGCGCCGCCTGGCGCTGGCCTGGGACGTGGCGCGCGGCGCGGTCGACGATGCCTTTGCCCAGTTGCAGTCCGAAGGCCTGATCCAGCGCCGCGTCGGCAACGGCAGCTTCGTTGCGCCACGCCTGCGCGGCGGCACCTTGACCGCCGCGCCGGCCGAGACGCCGGCGCCGCCCGATGCGACCACCTGCCGTGCGATCGAGCGGCTGCAGCCCTTGGCCTTGCATGCGCCGGTCGCCGTGTCAGGGCAGTCCGGGCGCCTGCATCCAGGCCTGCCCGACACCGCGGGCTTCCCGCTCGCCGCCTGGCGCCGCGAGATCGGCCGCGCCTTCGCCGAGACCGAGCGCAACCAGCTGAGCTATGGCGTGCCCGCCGGGCTGCCGGCGCTGCGCAGTGCCACCGCGCGCCATCTGTCGCTGACACGTTCGATCGAGTGCCGGCCGGACCAGGTGCTGATCGTCGCCAGCCCGCTGCATGCCATCGAGCTGGTCGCGCAGGTGCTGCTGGAGCCGGGCGATGCGGTCTGCGTCGACGACCCCGGCGCGGCCGGCGTCGCGCGGCTGCTGGCGCTGGCGCAGCTGGACGTCATCGGCGTGCCGGTCGACGAGCAGGGCTTCGATGTCGACCAAGCCAGGCGCCGGGCGCCGAACGCCGCTGCCGTGCTGCTGCAGCCGCTGAACCAGTGGCCGACGGGGCAGCGCACGACCGTGGCGCGCCAGCGCGCGCTGCTCGACTGGGCCGATGCCTGCGGCGCCTGGGTGGTGGAGAACGACACGCTGGGCGAGATCGTGCACGACGGCGCCGCGCCGCCGGCGCTGCAGCGGCTGGACCGCGCCGGCCGCGTGCTCTACGTCGGCAGCTTCAGCACGCTGACCTTCCCGTCGCTGCGCCTGGCCTATCTGGTGCTGCCTGAAGGCCTGGTCGATGTCTTCGCCGCCGTGCGCGGCCTGATGGGCGACCACAGCCCGGCGGCGACGCAGGCGGCGCTGGCCACGTTCATCGAAGGCGGCCACCTCAGCGCGCACCTGCGTGCGCTGCGCCGCCTGTACCGCGCCCGCCGCGACGCGCTGCTGCAGGCCGTGCAGCGCCACCTGCCGGCGGCCGCTCGCCTGGGGCCGACCGGCGGCGGCACCTGGGCCAGCCTGCAGCTGCCGGCGGCCTGGTCCGACGCGAAGCTGGTGGCGGCGCTGGCGGCGCAGGGCATCGCCGCCGAGGCCTTGTCGCGCCTGACCTGGCAGGCACCGGGGCTGAACGGCTTGCTGCTCGGCTACGGTGCCGACGACGAACGCGCGATCGACGCTGCGGTGGCCACGATCGCCAGCGTGCTACCCGCGCGCTGAAGCACCACCCGTCGCGGCGGGCCGTCGTTCGTCGCCGCCGGAGCGCGACTGGTCGGGGTGGTCTTGCAGTGCGTCGCCATCGGCGCAGACTGAAGGCACACAACAAGGGACCGGATGGTGAAGTCTGCCAGCGGTGTTTTCATCCAGCCCGTGCACGACGCGGCCGGCTACGGTGTGGCGCAGTGGCGGCGCGTCTATGGTGCGGTGCGTTCCGCCATCGACGGCGGTGCGCTGGTGGCGGGGGTACGGCTGCCGTCGGCACGGCAGCTGGCGGCCGACTGGCGTGTCTCGCGCGGCGCCGTCGACGAGGCCTTCGCGCAGCTGCAGCTGGAAGGCCTGATCGAACGCCGCGTCGGCGACGGCACCTACGTCAACGCACTGCCGCCGGCACTGCGGCGCCAACCCAAGCCGGTGGCGCAGCGCGTGCTGCAGCGCAGTGCCGTGCTCGGCTGCGCGCCGGCGCGGCTGGAAGCGGCGTGGACGACGATGCGCGTGCCGCCGCTGCACCCGCGCAGCACCGACATCGACGCCTTCCCGCTGGAGCTGTGGCGCCGGCTGATGGTGCAGGCCTGCGACGAAGCGCAGCGCAGCCTGCTCGACGGCGTGCCGCCCGGCGGCCTGACGGCGTTGCGCGAAGCCATCACGCGCCACCTGGCCATCCACCGCGGCGTGCGCTGTGCGCCCGAGCAGGTGCTGGTCATCAACGGGCCCGGCGAAGGCGTGCAGGTCGTCGCGCGGCTGCTGCTGTCGGCCGGCGACACGGTGTGGATCGAAGACCCGAGCCACCCGTCGCTGCCGCTGCTGATGCGCACGCTGGGGTTGAACGTGGTCGGCGTGCCGCTGGATACGTGCGGCTTCGATGTCGAGGCCGGCCAGCGCCTGGCGCCCGACGCGAAGCTGGTCTACCTGCACCCGCTGATGCAATACCCGCTGGGCCAGGTCACGCACAACCGGCGTGCCGAACAGCTGCTGGCCTGGGCGCGGCGCAGCGGCGCGTGGATCATCGAAGGCCACTTCAACGACGAGACGGTGCCGCCGGCGCAGCAGCTGCCGGCGCTGGCCAGCAACGACGCCAGCGGCCGCGTGATCCTGATGGGCACCTTCGAAGGCGTGATGTTCCCGTCGCTGCGCGTGGCCTATCTGGTGCTGCCGCGCGCGCTGGCGCCGGCCTTCATCGGCGCGGCCACCGGGTTGGGTGAACGCGTGCCGGCGGCGGTGCAATGGGCGCTGGCCGAATTCATCGACCGCGGCCACATGACGACGCATCTGCAGGCGCAGCGCGCGGCGCTGTTCCGCCGCCGCGACACGGTGCGCGCGCTGTTGCTGGCCACGCTGCCGGCCGGCGTGCGCGCCGGGCCGATGAACGCCGGCACGCACCTGTGCCTGCACCTGCCGGCCAGCGTGGCCGACACCGAGCTCGCGTCTGCCTTGCGCAAGCAGCGCGTGATGGTGGAGCCGCTGTCGGCCATTGCCTGGCAGGCGAAGGGGCTCAACGGCCTGGTCATCGGCTACGGCGCCTGGGACGGCGCAGTGCTCGAAAACGCCTTGCGCTGCATCGCGCAGACCTTGGCCGCGGCCTGCGCCGCCTACCAGCCGAGCGGCGAAAACGCGTAGCCGTGGTTGCGCACGGTGCGGATGCGCTGCGCGCCGCGCCCGCCGTCGCCGAGCTTGGCACGGATGCGGTAGACGCGGCTGTCGATCGAACGGTCCAGCGGGTGGTCGTCGAGGCCGCGCACGCGGCGCAGGATGTCGCGCCGCGACACCGCCTGGCCGGCATGGCAGGCCAGCAGCCACAGCACCTCGAACTCGCCTTCGCTGAGCGGAACGCCGGTCTCCCCGAGCAGCACCCGGCGTTCGCGCAGCAACAGCCGCAGGGCACCGAAGTGCAGCTCGCTCGGCTCGCTGGCCGCTGCGCTGCCGCGCCGCCACAGCGCGCGCAGCCGCGCCGCGACGACCGGTGCCGACAGCGTGCTGTCGACGACATCATCGGCGCCCATCTCCAGCGCCAGCACCTGGTCCAGCTCACGCAAGCCGCGGCAGACGACCAGCAGCGGCGCGCCCGGCGCCAGTGCATGCAGGTCGCGCAGGCGGCCCAGCTGGCCGGCCAGGCCGTTGCAGATGTGCAGCACGCAGGCGTCTGGCAGCACGGCGGCGCCGGCCTGCACCGTCAGCCCTTCGGCGGCCAGCGCCTGGCGCCAGGGTTCGGCGGCGGTTTCGTCGTCGGCGCAGACCATCACGCAGCGCGGCGCCGCGCCGCTGGACGGGCGCAAGGCCGGGACGGGCAACAACGCAGGAAACAACGCAGGAAGCACCGGAGAACTCATCATGCTGGCGGCGATGGTCCGCCGGCCGGCGCGGCGCCGCAAGGGCCATTCTGGCCGGCTGCGGCTGGCCAATCTCAATCTCAATCCCGGGTCTGCAAGGCCTTCAGCCGGTACAGCGCGTCGAGCGCTTCGCGCGGCGTCAGCTGGTCGGGCTCTATCGAAGCCAGCGCGTGTTCGACGCGCGACGGCTCGGCTTCCAGCACCGGTGCCGGTGGCGCTGCGAACAGGTCGACCTGGGCCTGGCCGGCCTGCGCCTTGGCTTCCAGCGCTTCGAGCGTGGCGCGCGCCTGGCGGATCAGCGTCGGCGGCATGCCGGCCAGCCGCGCCACTTGCACGCCGTAGCTGCGGCTGGCCGGGCCGGGCTCGATCTGGTGCAGGAAGACGATGTCGTGGCCGGACTCCACCGCGCCGACATGCAGGTTGATCGCGCGTTCGTGCTTCGCCGGGAACTCGGTCAGTTCGAAGTAGTGCGTGGCGAAGAGCGCAAACGAGCGGTTGCGGTCGTGCAGCTGCGTCGCGATGGCCGACGCCAGCGCCAGGCCATCGAAGGTGCTGGTGCCGCGGCCGATCTCGTCCATCAGCACGAGGCTGTTCTCGGTGGCGCCGTGCACGATGGCCGCGGCCTCGGTCATCTCGAGCATGAAGGTCGACTGCGCGTTGGCCAGGTCGTCGGCGGCGCCGATGCGCGTGTGGATCGCGTCGATCGGCCCGAGCCGGCAGGCGGCGGCCGGCACGTACGAGCCCATCGCGGCCAGCAGCACGATCAGCGCGACCTGGCGCATGAAGGTGCTCTTGCCGCCCATGTTCGGGCCGGTGATGACGAGCAGGCGCGTCTTTGCGTCGAGGCGGCAGTGGTTGGCGATGAATTCGCCGCCGCCCGTTTCGCGCAAGCGCGCCTCGACCACCGGGTGGCGGCCGGCTTCGATCTCGATGCAAGGGAAGGGCACGAAGACCGGGCAGCACCAGTTCAACGTGGCGGCGCGTTCGGCCAGCGCCGCCAGCGCGTCGAACGCAGCCAGCGCGCGTGCCAGCGCCGACAGGATCGGCAGGTGGAGCTGCAGCGCGTCGAGCAGTTGTTCGTACAGCCACTTCTCGCGCGACAGCGCACGCTCCTGCGCCGACAAGGCCTTGTCTTCGAAAGTCTTCAGCTCGGGCGTGATGTAGCGCTCGGCGTTCTTCATCGTCTGCCGGCGCTGGTAGTCGGCCGGCACCTTGCCGAGGCCCGAACTCGTGACCTCGATGTAGAAGCCATGCACCTTGTTGAACTGCACGCGCAGGTTGCCGATGCCGGTGCGTGCCCGTTCGCGCGCTTCCAGGTCGAGCAGGAAGGCGTCGCAGTTCTGGCTGATGCCTCGCAGCTCGTCGAGTTCGGCGTCGAAGCCGGTGGCGATGACGCCGCCTTCGCGCAGCAGCACGGCGGGTTCTTCGGCCACCGCCTGCAGCAGCGTCGCGACCGCGGCGTCGGGCTGCAAGGCGCCGTGCAACTGGGCCAGCAGCGCACGGCCCGGCGGCGCGGCCTCGCGCAGCGCCGGCAGCGTGGCCAGCGTGTTGCGCAGGCCGGCCAGTTCGCGCGGCCGCACCTGGCGCAGGGCGATGCGCGCGGTGGTGCGTTCGACATCGCTGACGCTGCGCAGCGCGTCGCGCAGCGGCTCGAAGCCGGACTCGATCAGCTGCGCGATGGCGTCGTGGCGCGCCAGTGCCGGTGCGCGGTCGCGGCTGGGGTGGGTCAGCCAGTGGCGCAGCAGCCGGCTGCCCATGCCGGTGCGGCAGGTGTCCAGCAGCGACAGCAGCGTCGGGCTGTCCTCGCCGCGCAACGTCTGCACGAGTTCGAGGTTGCGGTGTGTGGCCGGCGGCAGTTCGAGCAGTTCGCTCGCGCGTTCGACGCTGAGCGTTCGCACATGCGCCAGCGCCCGGCCTTGCGTGTGCTCGGCATAGCTCAGCAGCGCAGCCGCGGCGGCCTGCGCCACCTTCAGATCCTGCGCGTTGAAGCCGGCCAGCGACGCCACCTGCAGCTGCTCGCGCAGCTTGCGTTCACCCAGGGCGCTGTCGAACTGCCAGGCCGGCCGCGCCGTGCGCGCGCCGCGCGCCTGCTGCAGCACGGCCGGCAGATCCTCGCTGCCGTCGTGCAAGACCTCGGCCGGCTCCAGCCGCGCCAGCCAGCCGGCGAGTTCACGCTCGCCGCATTCGGTGACGCCGAGCTGGCCGCTGCTCAGGCCCAGCCAGGCCAGGCCCCAGGTGACGCGCGAACGATGAACGGCCAGCAGCAGCGTGTCGGCCCGTTCGGCCATCAGCTCGCTGTCGGTCACGGTGCCCGGCGTGACGACGCGCGTGACCTTGCGTTCGACCGGGCCCTTGGCCGTGGCGACATCGCCCACCTGTTCGGCCAGCGCCACGGCTTCGCCGAGCTTGATCAGCCGCGCCAGATAGGTCTCGACCGAATGCACCGGCACGCCGGCCATCACGACCGGTTCGCCGGCACTCGCGCCGCGCTGCGTCAGCGTGATGTCGAGCAACCGGTTGCCCTTGCGCGCGTCGTCGAAGAACAGCTCGTAGAAATCGCCCATCCGGTAGAAGACGAGCGTGTCGGGGTAGTCGGCCTTGATGCGCAGGTACTGCTGCATCATCGGCGTGTGGGCACTGAGATGGTCCTCGCTCACCTATGAAACCCCTCGTGACTCTCTGCCGTTGCAACCGGTTGGGGACCGCTGCATGCAGGCCGGCGGTATAGGTTTTGGTATAGGTTTTGCACCGGTATCGGTTTTTCCATGTTTGACGCGCGCGCTGCGAAGGCGCTGGAGAGCGGAAATCATCTCATGGTGGAGGTGTGCGCCGCCTGGCAAGAACCGCAGCGCGGATCAGTCCGGCCCGTTGTTCGGGCCGTGCCGTGCTCCTGGCGCGTCCAGCACCAGGTCGGAGATGGCGTTGGCCACGCACGGGAGGATCCAGCCCTCGGCCTTCTCCTCGGCGCTCAGGCCCGGCCACGGAATCGTGTGCGATGCGGCGCCACGCAAGACGAGGCAACGACAGGCGCGGCAGGTCCCATTGCGGCACGACCTCGGCAGCATGATGCCCGCTGCCAACGCGGCTTGGAGGATCGTCTGGCCATCGGTAGCGAAGGACCAGCCTGAGGGTTGCACGATGACGCAAGGCATGCGGCACTGTACGACGATGAACGAGCGCTGCCCGTCGCATCGCCGATAGCATCGGCCCCTGCCGACGACCCGGGAGCCCAGATGCAGTCAACGACCTACCGCCAACCCGGCCTGCGGGTGACCGAACACACGCTGAGGTTGCCACTCGACCACGCGCAGCCCGATGGCGAGCGCATCGAGGTCTTCGCGCGCGCCGTCGTGCTGGCCGAGAAGGCGGACGCCACGCAGCCCTGGCTGGTCTTCCTGCAAGGCGGGCCCGGCTTCGAAGGCCCGCGGCCGGTATCGCCCGACTCGCCGGCCTGGCTGAGCCGGGCGCTGGCCGACTACCGCGTGCTGCTGCTCGACCAGCGCGGCATGGGGCGCTCGACGCCGGTGGGCCCGGCCGACGCCAGCGCGGTGCCGCCGCAGGCGCTGGCCGAGCGCTTGGCGCTGCACCGCGCCGACGCCATCGTGCGCGACGCCGAGTGCTTCCGCGAGGCGCTGGGCGTCGACCGCTGGTCGGTGCTGGGCCAGAGCTTCGGCGGTTTCTGCGTCGTGACCTACCTGTCCACCTTCCCGGGCTCGCTGCGCGAAGCCTTCGTCACCGGGGGGCTGCCGCCGCTGGACCGCGGCATCGACGAGGTGTACCGCGAGACCTACCGCACCACGCTGGAGAAGACCGGCCAACACTATGCGCGCTATCCGCAGGACCGCGACCGCGTGCACAGCCTGATGGCCCGCCTGACGGCAGACGATGCGCGGCTACCCGGCGGCGACCGGTTGACGCCGCAGCGCCTGCGTCAGCTCGGGCTGATGCTCGGCACCGGTCAGGGCTCGGAGAAGCTTCACCACCTGCTGGAACTGGCGCCCGCAAGCCCGGCCTTCCTGCACGACGTGGAGAATGCGTCGCCGTTCGTGCGCAACCCGCTGTACGCGGTGATCCACGAGTCCTGCTATGCCAACGGCCAAGCCAGCGCCTGGTCGGCGCAGCGCGTGATGCCGGCCGAGTGGGCCGACGACCCCACGCTGCTCACCGGCGAGCATGTCTTTCCGTGGATGTTCGACGAGTTCGCCGGCCTGGCACCGTTTCGCGAAGCCGCTCGACTCCTGGCCGACCGACCCTGGGGCCCGCTTTACGACCCGGGGGTGCTGGCCGTCAACGAGGTGCCCTGCGCTGCGGCCATCTACGTCAACGACATGTACGTCCCGCGGGCGTTCTCCGAACAGACGGCCCGCCAGATCCGCGGCCTGCGCCCGTGGATCACGAACGAGTTCGAGCACGACGGCCTGCACTCGGGCAAGGTGCTCGGCCGGCTGATCGAGATGGTCCGGAGCTAGAGCCTAGAGCCGCACCATGCCCGCCACGGGCGCCGCTGAAACCACCAACAGACGCAGCGGCCTGGCATACGCCGGGCTGCGTGCGCGCAGCGTAGCCAGCAGTGCTGCAGCGACGGCAGGGGCCGGTTCGCGCAGCATCAGCAGCGTGGCCCGGCGCGGTCGGAAGGCCTCGGCGGGGCCTAGCGGTCCTTCGCGCCACCAACCGCAATCCCAGGGGTCGCCGGGCTGAGTGCCGTGCCCCGCCATGTGCTCCCGCCACAGGATCTGCAAACGCCACCGCAGACCGCGCCAGCGGCCCAGGCGCGCCAGATCGTGGCTGCCATCCAGCACGCCGGCCGCGGCGTCCAGACCGGCGTGCGGCGCGATGCTGGCCACGCGCAGCGGCTCCGCCAGCACCGGGAAGGCACCGCCGTCGCACCAGGCTCGCAGCGTGGCGAGCAGCACGGCGTCGACGGCATCGCGGTTGTCGGGCGCGTGCATCAGGGCGTTGTCGAAGCGGCGGGGCAGAGGCATGGCGGGGCGGCGTCTCCTGCGGCCATTGCAGCACGATGGTCCGCTGGACGGCCAGCGGTTTCTATGATGTCGTGTGAATCTGCGCGACTGCCGCGCGGACTCTGGCCTGGCCGGCCGTCCCAGGCCCATGCCACTGTGCCGCGAACCGCCGCTGGCTCTCTTGCGTCACACTCCATGCGATGCCCGCCGCCAAATCCGCCAACCAACCCGACGCCTCCCCGGCCTCGTTCAAGAGCGCCAAGGCTTTCGAGGCCTGGCTGAAGAAGAATCACGCCACCTCCGACGGCCTCTGGCTCAAGATCGCCAAGCGGGGCGCCAATGAACCCAGCGTCACCTACCCCGAGGCGGTGGAGATCGCGCTCTGTTGGGGCTGGATCGACGGCCAGAAGAAGGGCCTCGACGACCAGCACTTTCTCCAGCGCTTCACGCCGCGGCGCGCGCGCAGCATTTGGTCGAAGATCAACGTCGAAAAGGTCGCGGCGCTCATCGAGGCGGGCCGCATGCAGGCGCCGGGCCACGCACGGATCGACGCCGCCAAGGCCGACGGACGCTGGGCGCAGGCCTACGACGGAGCGCGCACGTCCGCGGTGCCCGAGGATCTGTTGGTGGCGCTGGAAGCTGAGCCGAGGGCCAAGGCCTTCTTTGCAACCATCAACGCGGCCAATCGCTACGCGGTACTGTGGCGCATACAAACGGCCGTGAAGGCCGAGACGCGCGCCAGGCGAATCGCCCAGCTGGTGGAGATGCTGGCGCGCGGCGAAACCGTCCACATCTTCAAGCCCAGAGCCAAGGCATGACCGCGAGGTTCATGCGTGTGGCTACGGACTCCTTCTAGTCCAGCTTTTTCTCCCCACCGCCCTTGGGCACGTGCCACAGGGCGTTGTCCTTGAAGCGCCACTTTCCGCTCTTGGGTCCGGTGGGGAGCGAGATATGGCCCGCCCGCAGTCTCCTGACGAGATCATCGGTCGTGTGGTCATTCGCCAGATGTTTCGCGACCAGGGCTCGCAGCCGGATCTTGTCCAATTCCGCGCGCGCGATGACGGGCTCGGGTGCCGGCGCGGGCAGTGCGCGTGCCTCGGCGGCCAGGCGATGGTCTTCGAGTGACTGCGACGAAATGCTTTGTCGCCTCGTGCGGCCCGGCACCCCGGGGTCACGCGGCTTCACCACCTGGGTGACAGCAGCGGCCGGCCAGCGAAACGTGTTGCCTCCGACCACGCACGAGAATTGCACGGGCTCCCAGCGGAAGTACTGCACGTTTGGTGTCACGGGCGCGCGAGCGTCCGCAGGCAGGTCTTTTGCGCTGACGTCGAGATGGAACAGCACCGACTTGCGGTCTAAAGTGACCTGCAGTTGAATGTGCGGATTGACATGGGGCTGGTGGATGCCTTTGCTGACCTTCAGCGTCTTGTGCGCTCCGACCCCGGGCGAGTTGTATGCGTCGTGCAACCAGGAGAAGTACTTCTGCGCGGTCTTGCCATCCTCACCGGGTTCGTCCAGCGCGATCGGCGTGGCGACCAGCTTTCGCGCCTCGACGACGATGTTCTGATGCTCCACCCAATCCATCGTGGTGTCGAGATTGGCACGGATGACGCCTCTCGGATCGGGTGCCGAGCGGTTCCACTCCTTGACCCCGTTCACATGTTCGCGCGTGGTGATCATCGCTGTTGCCTGCCCTTTCAAGGTTGTTTCGATCGGCCCCGAATCGGGGCTGCCGGATTAGAGCGTTTTCGCAGTGACGCGGCAACGAGATTCACCCCAGCCCGCGACCGCCTGCTGCGCCGCCTCGCGTGTCTGCTTGCGAGTCACCCCGAGGCCGGCATCAAAAGGTGCGCAAACAAGACACTCGTCAGCCGCGCATTCGGCCATTTCCGGTCATTCTTAGTCGTGCTCGTTAGCCGGCAGCCGCACGCCAACTTGGATCCAAGTCATCGTGTTCGGGCGGATTCGTCACCTCACCGCGACAAGAACGCGAGCGCTCTGTGCCCTCGGTGATGATCAGCCCGGCCGTGGCCCGCTGGCCGTAGTACGCGGCCATCAAGTCGTTGGGGGTGTTGGCGTCGACCGCGCGGCTGCGCGTCATCGGGGCCATGACGATGCGATTGACGAGTTCGAGCGAGGGCGTGGCAAAAGCTTGGAAGAGCATGTCGATCCTGGGTGAGTGCCGGGAACTTTTGAGACGCAAGCGCGGCAGCCCATGCGTGACGCGGCCGATGAAGGGGCGTCAACGCATCTTCACGACGACCTTGCCCTTGGCGCGTCCCAGGGCCAAATAGTCGAGTGCTTCCCTGGCCTGTTCGAACGGGAACACCTTGTCGATCACCGGCCGGATGCGCTGCGTCTCGAGGAGCTTGCCGATCTGGGCAAGTTGCTCGCCGTCCGGGCGGGCAAAGAGGAACGAGTAGTCGACGTCCCGCTTCTTTGCCAGCCGCATGATCTTGCGGCTCATCAGCGCGAACACGAACGTCAGGGCGAAATTGAGCCGGCGAGCGCGAGCGAATGGCACGTCCAGTGGCCCGACCAGGGAGACGATCTTGCCCCGCGCCTTGAGGATGCCGATCGACTTCTCGAGCGAATCGCCCCTGACGGTGCCCAGCACCGCGTCGTAGCCGCGCAGCACGGTCTCGAACTCCTGCTTCTTGTAGTCGACCACCTCGTCGGCGCCCAGGCCGCGCACCAGTTCGACATTGCCGGTGCTGGTGGTCGTCCCCACTTTGGCACCCAGCAGCTTGGCCAGCTGGATGGCGAACGTGCCAATGCCGCCGGAGCCTGCAGGAATGAAGACCTTTTGGCCCGACTGAAGATTGACGCGTTCCTTCAGCGCTTGCCACGAGGTCAGCCCGACCATCGGGATCGATGCCGCCTGCACAAAGTCGAGATTGGCCGGCTTCAGCGCAGCAGCGCTCTCCGGGACCGCTGCAAACTCGGCGATGGAGCCCGTACCCTGGTCGAAGATGTTGGCGAAGACCGCATCGCCGACCTTGAACCGAGTCACGCGGCTGCCGACCTCGGTCACGATACCGGCCAGATCGCTGCCCAACGTGGCGGGCAACTCAAACCGCACCACGGCTTTGAAGAGCCCGGTGACGATCATGTTGTCGATCGGATTGACGCTGGCGGCGTGGACCTGAACCAGCAGTTCGTCGGCCTTGAGCGCGGGGCGGGGAATGTCGGCAAACCCGATGTCGGGCGACTTGCCATAGCGTTTGAAGGTCAGCGCTTTCATGTCGGCTCGCAATGCTTCGGGAGGGTCAGGCCTGGGGCCGATAGCGTTCGGCTGCGTGCGCCTGCCGGATGTCGGAGAGCAGCGCCTGGCGCGCGCCGTCCAGCGCGTCCCAGCGGCCCGCCACGTGCAGCGGCGGAATCGTGACCGCTTCGCGGCGATCGAAGCCGATCAGGGCCGCATCCACGAGTTCGTCGACATCCATGACCTCGGGCAGCGTGTTGACATCCACCCCGGCGCGCCCCCAGATCTCCGTGCGCGTCGCCGCCGGCAGCACCGCCTGAACGTAGACGCCTCGAGGCGCCAGTTCCAGGCTCAACCCCTGTGACAGGAACAGCACGAAGGCCTTGGTGGCGCCATAGAGCGTCATCCCGAACTCGGGTGCGAAACCCACGACCGAGCCGATGTTGACGATCGCGCCGGCGCCGGCCTGCACGAGCCGGGGGGCGATCGCCGCCGCCAGACGCGCCAGCGCCGTGGTGTTGAGGGCAATCAGTTGATCGATGGCCTGCGGACTCTGCTGGACAAAGCCCCCCACCAGCGCCTTGCCGGCGTTGTTGACCAGCGTGCCGATGTGCGCGTCGTCGCGCAGGCGAGCCTCGACGGTTGCCAGGTCGGCCGCCTGCGTGAGGTCGGCCTTCAGCACGTCGACCGCGACCTTGTAGGTCGCGCGCAGGCGCGAGGCACTGGCGTCGAGCCGCTGCTTGTCGCGGGCCACCAGCACCAGGGCATGGCCGCGCCGGGCAAAGCGCTCGGCGTACGCCGCTCCGATGCCGGAAGACGCGCCGGTGATGAGCACACCGGAAAGCGCGCTGCGATCGACGGGTGCCGGCGTGCTCGGCGATTGGGAAGACGTGTTCTCGGTCATGCGTCGCTACCTTGAAGTGTTCGTGTCGCTCAATGATGATGGTCGTCATCTTAAAAGTCAAGGCTTTGATGATGAGTATCATCAATGTATAGTCTGGAGCAGACAGGACGCAATCCCACCGCGGACAGAGATGAAAGTCACCAAGGCACAGGCGCAGGCCAATCGAGCGCATGTCGTCGAGACAGCTTCCCAGTTGTTTCGCGAGCGCGGCTTCGATGGGGTCGGTGTTGCCGATCTGATGGCAGCCGCGGGCTTCACCCACGGCGGCTTCTACAAGCACTTCGGCTCCAAGGCCGACCTGATGGCCGAAGCGATGGCCTGCGGCATCGCGCAGACCACCGCGCTGTCCGACGGTGTGGATGCCTCGGAGTTCGTCAGACACTACCTGTCACGCGAGCACCGGGACGCTCGCTCCACCGGCTGCACGATGGCCGCACTCGGCGCCGACGCTGCACGGCAGCCGGAGTCGGTCCGGGTCGCGTTCGCGGACGGCGTCGAAAATCTGGTGGCGACGCTGATTCGGCAGAACGGCGCGTCAGGTGCCGCTGACGCTGCGCAGGCGCGACCCCGGATCCTCGACGCGCTGGCGCACGCGGTGGGTGCCCTCGTCCTGTCGCGGGCCTGCCCGGACGATTCGGCACTGGCCGATGAATTCCTCGACGTCGGCCGGGACGCCATCCTCGAGCCGCTGCGGCCGAAACGGGCCACGAAGGCCGCTCCGCGCAGGCGTAGCGCAGGCTGAACGGTCAGCGCGCGTCGGCCGACTCGCCACCGCCTTTCGAGTGCGCCGATCGAACCGCCTGCGGCGTCGATCCGGTCCACGTCTGGAACGCTCGCACGAGGGAGTTGGGATCCTCGAAACCGAGCATCCAGCCGAGATGCCGATTGAGCGGAGCGCGACTGGGCGTGCCACCTACTTCGCCTGTGCCAGCGCCACCGCGTCGGCGCCGGCCGGGAAGTGAAGTTGTGCCGACATGTCGTTAGCGGCACGCCACACCGCCGCGGCCACGTCAGCTTCAACGGTTACCGCGGCGGACTGCGTGAACGCTGCGAAGACCGATTGCGCGAACGGCGCGTACGCGTCAGGGATCAGCCCGGCCAGGCGCTGCCCGCTGTTCGCGGTGAACCGGGTCGACGGGCCGTACCCGGGCTCGACCAGCTTGACCCGGACATCGAACGCCGCGAGTTCGTGAGCGAGTGACGCGGTGAAGCCTTCGATGGCCGTCTTGCTTGCGGTGTACACCGCGACCAGCGGCATCGGGGCCAGCGTCGCGCTCGACGTCACGTTCACCACCGCACCCGCACGGCGCGCACGGAACTGCGGAATGACCGCCTGCGTCATCGCCATGGCACCGAAGGTGTTGGTCTCGAACACTTCGCGCGTGGTCGCCATCGGCGTCGCCTCGAATGCGCCGAAGAGCCCGATGCCGGCGTTGTTCACGAGCACGTCGATGGGCCCGCTCGCTTCGAGCGCCGTTGCGATGCTCTCGGGGCTGGCGACGTCGAGCGCCAGCACGCGGAGCCGTTCCGATTTCGGCAGCACGTCTTCGCGCGGCGTGCGCATGGTGGCCACGACCTGCCAGCCCTGGGCAAGAAAGTAGCTGGCAGTCTCCAGGCCGTAGCCGGACGAGCAGCCAGTGATGAGGACGGTTTTCATGGTGGGATCCCTGCTGGGGTTGATGGGCGCAACGATAGCCATCGAAGCCAGGACGATCTACAATCAATCGTCCATAAGTTGTTTGCAATCGTCCAGAATGATTGACCCATTGTCGAAAGTCATCTCGCTCCTGCGGCCTCGCACCGTGTTCTCGAAGGGCATCAGCGGAGCCGGCCGTTGGGGTGTCCGCTACTCGAAGTTCGATCAACCGAGCTTCTGTACCGTTCTCGACGGCAGCTGCCTTCTCGCCGTTGACGGCCAGGCCCCTCTCACGCTCGAAGCTGGCGACTTCGTGTTCATGCCTGCGACGCCGGGCTTCGTCCTCTCGGGCTTCGAACCCGTGACGCCTCAGCCCATCGACCCCAAGCTGACGCCATCGCCGACAGGAGACGTGCGCCACGGTACGCGGGGTGGTCCGCCCGACGTGCGATTGCTGGGCGGCTACTTCTTGTTCGACTCCCCTGACACCGCCTTGCTAGTGACGCTGCTGCCAGCCCTGGTTCATGTGCGCGGTGTCCAGCGACTCTCCGTATTGGTCCAGTTCCTCGGAGAGGAATCCCGCGAGCAGAAGGCCGGCCGCGATCTCGTTCTGGCCCGTCTCGTCGAGGTGATGCTCATTGAAGCCTTGCGGTCGACCTCGAACGACGATGCGCCTCCGGGGCTGTTGCGCGGGCTGGCGGATGCGCGGCTCTCGGTAGCGATGCGGCAGATGCACAGCGACCCGAGCCGGTCCTGGACCGTGGAGCAGCTCGCGAAGAAGTCGGCTCTGTCGCGTTCGGCGTTCTTCGACCGATTCACCCGCTCAGTCGGCTTGCCGCCGATGGAATACCTGCTGGCCTGGCGCATGGCCGTTGCGAAGGACATGCTCCGTCGTCAGGCGCTCGGCATCGCGGAGGTTGCTGAACGCGTCGGCTACGGGTCTGCAAGCACGTTCAGCACGGCATTCAGCCGCCATGTGGGTCAGCCCCCGGGCCGGTATGCGCGTCAGCACTGAGTCCCTGGGTCTGTCTGGGCGCAGTGGTTCTCTGCGCGCGCGACGGCAACAAGCCTCACGGCGGGCTTGACAGTCACGCCGCGTCCTCATAAATTCCGTCCCGTTCTTGCCAGCAACACCGCTGGCTGCGGCAACAACGCCGCTCCCACACACGGGCTGCACAGCCCCCTGATTTGCGCTTCGCGCATCAGGGGGCTTTTTCGTTTTTGTTTCGGAGCTTTCGATGTCGGATTCAGCGCACGATGAGGCAGGCATGGTGAAGGTGGCCTGCTTGCAGACGCACCCCCGGGTGGGCGACAAGGCCGTCAATGTGGCGGCCAGCCTGGCCAGTATCGAACGCGCGGCAGCACGGGGTGCGCGCCTGATCGTGTTGCCCGAACTGGCGAACTCGGGCTATGTGTTTGCCACCCGCGACGAAGCATTCGCGCTGGCCGAGGACGTGCCCGCCGGCCCCACCTGCCAGGCCTGGATGGCCGCCGCTGCGCGCCTGAACGTGACACTGGTCGCGGGCATCGCGGAACGCGAGGGTGACGCCCTCTACAACGCCGCCGTCGTCATCGGGCCCGCAGGCTACATCGGCACTTTCCGCAAGGTGCATCTGTGGAACGCGGAGAACCTGTTCTTCGAGCCGGGCAACCTCGGATTCCCGGTGTTCAAGACGCCGATCGGCCGCATCGGCGTGGCCATCTGCTACGACATCTGGTTCCCCGAGACCTTCCGGCTGCAGGCCTTGAAGGGGGCGGACATCGTCTGCGTGCCGACCAACTGGGTACCGATTCCCGGCCAGGCCCCCGGGCGCGAGGCCATGGCCACCGTGCTGGCGATGGCTGCAGCGCACAGCAACTCGATCTTCATCGCGTGTGCCGATCGCGTCGGTACCGAACGCGGCCAGCCCTTCGAAGGCCAGAGCGTGATCGTCGGCTGCACCGGCTGGCCTGCGGCCGGCCCCGCCAGCCGCGACGCCGAGGAGATCGTGCTGGCCGATGTCGACCTCGGCAGTGCCCGTCGTCTGCGCAACTGGAACGACTTCAACCAGGTGCTGCGCGACCGGCGCACCGACGTGTACGACGAGATGCTGGGCTCGAAGGAGCGGCCCGGCTGGTACTGATCGCCCCAACGAGCGCGATGCCGCTGTTCCCACCCACCACCCCCGCCACAGGAGTTCACATGCCCCGCCTTTCGCTTCAAACCATCGCCGCAGCGCTCGGCCTGTCCGGCCTGCTCGTCGCCGGGCCGTCCCTCGCTGCCGACCCCATCCGCATCGGTGTGCCGGTGGGCCTGTCCGGCGCCAACAGCGTGGTCGCGCCATCGGTCGTGCAGTCGGCGCAACTGGCCGTCGAGGAGATCAACGCCGCCGGCGGCATCCTCGGCCGCAAGGTGGAGCTCGAAGTCGCCGACGACGGCTCGGGCGCCGTCGGTGCGCAGAAGGCTTTCGATTCGTTGATCTTCCAGAAGAAGGTCGACGTGCTGATCTCGATGGAGACGAGTGCGGCGCGCAACGCCGGCCTGCCGATCCTGGCGCGCGGCAAGGTGCCCTACATCTACACCTCGTTCTACGAAGGCCGCTCGTGCAGCCCGTGGATGTACGTCAACGCCTGGGTGCCCGAGCAGCAGGTGCCGCCCATCGTCGACCACTTCATGAAGGCCAAGTCGGCCAAGACCTTCTTCCTGGTCGGCAGCGACTATGCCTTCGGCCGCGGCATGCTCGAGTTCACGAAGAAGTATGCCCAGAGCAAGGGTGCGAAGGTGGTGGGCGAGGAATACCTGCCGATGGACGGCAGCGACTGGACGGCCGTGATCAGCAAGATCCGCGCGGCCAAGCCCGACGCGCTGGTCACGTCCACCGCCGGTGGCGCGCCCAACGTCACGCTGACCAAGCAACTGCGCGCCGCGGGCATCAACATTCCGTACGGCAACCTGGCGGTCGATGAAGGCACGGCCAAGGCGATGGGCGCCGACGCGCAAGGCATCTACATCTCGGCTTCCTACGTCACCGGCATCGATAGCCCGAAGAACAAGCAGTTCCTGGCGGCCATGAGCAAGAAGTTCGGCGCCGACCTGAAGACGCCGAACGATCTGTCGGTGCCACAGTACGAAGCCGTCTACGCTTACAAGGCCGCCGTCGAGAAGTCCAAGGGCACCGAGGCGGCGAAAGTGCTGCCGGCACTGGCCGAGGTGTCGTTCGAGGGCCCGCGCGGCGCCATCGCCATGTCCAGGCAGCGCCATGCGCCGTTGACGATGTACCTGGGTGAAGTGCAGGCCGACGGCAGCGTGAAGGTGATCGCGTCGTTCAAGGATGTCGACCCCGGCACGCAATGCCCGAACCTGAAGTGACCGGCGGCTGAGATCCACTCGACGGGAAGGACACGATGGCCCTGCTGCTCGACATCCTGACGACCAGCGCGATCCTGTACGCGGTGGCGGCGGGGCTGCTGCTGATCTTCGGCGTGATGAAGATCATCAACTTCGCCCATGGCGCCTTCCTGACCATCGGCGCCTACGCCAGCCTGGTCGCTTCCCAGCTGGGGCTGTCGCCGTGGGCCGGCCTGCCGCTGGCACTGCTGGCAGGCGCCGTCGCCGGCATGGCGATCGAATGGCTGGTGGTGAGGCCGCTTTACGCCCGGCCGCTGGACGCCATCCTCGCCACCTGGGGCCTGGGCATCGTCATCGGCCAGCTGATCACGCTGGGCTTCGGCCGCGAGGTGAAGTTCGTCGCCAGCCCGGTGCAAGGCACGGTGGATGTGCTCGGCACCGACTATTCCGCCTACCGGCTGCTGCTGGTGGCCGCAGCCGCCGTCATCGGCATCGGCATGGCCTTGCTGCTGACGCGCACGCGCTTCGGCCTGGTCACACGCGCGGTCATCATGAACGAACAGCTGGCGCGCGGCCTGGGCATCAACTCGGGCCTGGTGCGCTTTGCCACCTTCAGCGTCGGGGCCGGGCTGGGCAGCCTGGCCGGCGCGCTGATCACGCCACTGTCCAGCGTGGACCCGAACATGGGCATCCCGTGGCTCGTCAACGCCTTCATGCTGGTGATGGTCTCGGGCTCGTCGATGGCCAGCCTGCTGCTCGCCACGCTGCTCTTCGGTGCCGTGCAGGTGCTGCTGAGCACGTTCGTGAGCCCGATCCTGGGCGGCCTGGCCATCGTGGTGCTGGCCGCCATCACCCTGCGGATCCGTGCCAAGGGATTTGCTCATGGCTGAGATCGCCGCCGGCCCTTTGGGCACAGGCAACCGCGGTTTCGTGGTCGCCTGCGCCGCTGGCGCTCTGGCGGTGGCCGTGGCGCCCTTCGTGCTGGACAGCTACACGTTGAACATCCTCGTGCGCGCCATCTTCTTCGCGATGGTGGCGCTCACGGTCGACATCCTCTGGGGCTACACCGGCTACCTGACGTTCGGCCAGTCGGCCTTCTTCGGCACGGGTGCCTATGGCGCCGGGCTGGTGTTCACGCACCTGGGATTCAGCCCGGGGCTGGCGCTGCTGGCGCTGGCGGCGGCGCTGCTGGCTGCGGCGCTCATCGCAGCGCTGGTCGGCTGGTTGTCGTTCTATCACGGGGCCACGCCGCTCTATGCGTCGGTCATCTCGCTGGTGCTGCCCATCGTGATGACGCAGCTGCTGTTCTCCGGCGGCACCTTCACCGGGTCGAGCTCGGGGCTCACGGGCTACACCGCCTTCGATCTCTCGCTGGAAGCCTGGTTCTGGTGGGCCGGCTTCGGGCTGGTGATCCTCACGGCGCTGGCCTGGCGCTTCGTGCACAGCGACGCCGGACGCCTGCTGCTGGCCACGCGCGACAACGAGATGCGCTGCGCCTACCTGGGCATCAACACGTCGACGTTGAAGATCGTGCTGCTGGCGGCCACGGCTCTGGTCGCCAGCGTGGCCGGCTTCGGCTACGCCAGCTTCAGCGGTGTGGTGGCGCCGGAACTGGCGGGCTTCGTGTTCGGCACCGAGATCATCATCTGGGTGGCGCTGGGTGGCCGCGGAACCCTCGTCGGGCCGGTGTTCGGCGCGCTGCTGATCGAGCTGGCCAGCGCCTACCTGGGCGGCAGCCTGCCGTATGTGTGGAAGCTGCTGCTGGGAGCGGCCTTCGTGGCCGTCATCGTGCTGCTGCCGCAGGGCCTGTTGCCGGCGTTGCTGGGCCGCTGGCGGACGAGAGAGCAGGGCGCCGGGGCCAGCCCACCGCCGGTGCTGGTGCAGGCGCAGCAACGCACCGATGCGCCCGAAGCCAGCACCGAAGCCGTCGCGTTGAAAGGCGTGGCCAAGCAGTTCGGCAGCTTCCGCGTGCTGGAGCACATCGACATCGTCGCCCGGCCCGGCGAGCTGGTGAGCCTGATCGGCCCCAACGGCGCCGGCAAGACGACGCTGATGAAGTGCATGAGCGACGGCGCCGAACGCAGCGCCGGCAGCGTGCGCATCGCCGGCCACGACATCCGCCACGCGCCGCCCTACATCTGCGTGCGCTACGGCCTGGGCCGCAAGTTCCAGACCGCCAATGTGTTCGACACGCTGACCGTGGCCGAGTGCCTGCGCATCGCCCGTGCACGCCTGGACCGGCCTTCAACCTGGCAGCGCAGTCCCGAGCTGGCCTTGCCCGCCTACGCGCTGGCGGTGCTGCAGGTGACGCAGCTCGACCAGAAGCTCGGCACGCAGGCGCGCCACCTCTCGCATGGCGAGCAGCAGGCGCTGGAACTGGCGATGGTGCTGGCGATGGAGCCCCGCGTGGTGCTGCTGGACGAGCCCACGGCCGGCCTCACGCTGGCCGAACGCACGCAGATCGGCCAGGTCTTTCTCGACCTGGCGCGGCGCTTCGGCCTGTGCCTGCTGCTGGTCGAGCACGACATCGACTTCGTGCGCGAGATCTCCACCCGCATGGTGGTGCTGCATCAGGGCCGCATCGCGATGCAAGGCACGGTGCAGGAGGTGGTGGATTCCGAACTCGTGCGCACCATCTACTCCGGGGCCGCCGGCCGACACGAGGAGGAAGCTGCATGACGGCCGCCGCGCTGGAGTTGCAAGCCGTGGCCAGCGGCTACGACGAAGCCATGGTGTTGCGCGGCGTCTCGTTGAGCATCGCTCCCGGCACCATCACCGCACTGCTCGGCAAGAACGGCATGGGCAAGACGACCGTGCTGAAGTCGGTGATGGGCTACCTGGCCAAGCGAGCGGGTGCGGTGTGGCTGTTCGGCCAGGACGTCACCGCCTGGCCGGCGCACAAGGTGGCGCGGCAGCAGGTGGCCTACACACCGCAAGAGCAGGCGCTGTTCGCCGAACTCAGCATCCGCGACAACCTGCGCCTGGGGCTGGCCACCGATGCCGGCTTCGACACGCGCTTCGCGGCCGTGGTCGAGCACTTCCCGTTCCTCTCGGGCCGCCTGGCGCAAGGGGCGGGCACGCTGTCCGGCGGCGAGCAGAAGATGCTGCTGGTGGCCCGCGCGTTGATGGCCCGGCCGCGGCTGATCCTGATCGACGAGATCACCGAAGGCCTGCAACCATCGGTCGTCACGCGCCTGGCGCGGGCGCTGAAGCGCGAGCGGGACAGCCACGGCACGGCGATGTTGATCGTCGAGCAGAACGTCGGCTTCGCGCTGCAGGTGGCTGACCGCTACAGTGTGCTCAAGCGCGGCGAGATCGTGGCCGAAGGCGCGGCCAGCGCGGCCGACGCCGAGCAGACCATCCACGCGCAGCTGCGCGTCTGAGGAGCCCCATGAACCCGACACCGCAAGCCGCTTCGGCACGCCAGACCGCCGCGCTGGTCGAGAGCGGCGCGCTGGCGCCCGACGAACTGGCACGTGCCACGCTGGCGCGTATCGCCATCGACGACCGGACTCTGGGCGCCTTCGTCTGCACGCTGGCCGCGGACGATGCGGCGGCGCAGGCACAGCGCCTGCGCGGCCCCCTGGCCAGCGTGCCGGTCGCAGTCAAAGACATCTTCGACACGCGAGACCTGCCCACGGCCTACGGCAGCCCGATCTACGTTGCGCAGCCGGCGCGCGTCGATGCGGCCATCGTCTCGGCGCTGCGCCGCGCCGGCGGCCTGGTCATCGGCAAGAGCAGCACCACCGAGTTCGCCTACCTGCAGCCCACGGCGACGCAGAACCCCCGTGCACCGGGCCGCACGCCCGGTGGGTCTTCGGCCGGGTCGGCGGCTGCGGTGGCGGCCGGGCTGGTGCCGCTGGCGCTGGGCACCCAGACGGGCGGCTCGGTCATCCGGCCGGCGTCCTACTGCGGCGTGGTGGGCTACAAGCCGAGCTTCGGCTGGTTGCCCACGGCGGGGCTGAAATGCTTCTCATGGTCGCTCGACACCGTGGGCCTCTTCGCGCGCGATGTCGCCGACGTAGCCTGGTTCGCACAGGCTCTGAGCGGGCGGACGCTGGCCCTCGATGCAGGCAGCACGCAGGCGCCCGTCGTCGTCGGCGTGCCGGAGGTCTATCCCTGGGACGGGTTCTCGGCCAACGCCCGCGGCGCCGTGGCGCTGGCTTGCAGCGTGCTTCAGGCGGCCGGCATCGAGACCCGGCTCTGTACCTTGCCACCGTGGGCCGGCGCGGCGTTCCAGGCCCATGCGGTGATCCAGGGCTACGAGGCCTGGCGCTGCCTGCGCTGGGAGTTCGAGGAGCATCGCAACCAGCTGTCGCCGATCCTGCGGGACTACTTGAGCGGCACCCAGGAAGTGACTCCAAGCGCCTACGAGGCCGCCCAGGACCTGACCCGACGGGCCCGCATCGATGCGCAAGCGTGGTTGCAGGGCGTCGACGTGCTGCTGACGCCCAGCGCGCCCGACGAAGCTCCGCTCGGCTACGCGAGCACTGGACCGGCCACGTTCAATCGCCTGTGGACGCTGCTGGGGTTGCCCTGCATCAACGTGCCCGGCGCCGTGGGCGATCACGGCGCGCCGATGGGGCTGCAATTGATCGCGCCGCTGGGTGCCGATGCCCGCCTGCTGGCCGTCGCGCAGCGGCTGCAGGATGCTCTCGGAACGGGTCTTGCAAGCCAAGGTGCCACGACGACGCCCCTCCTACCTGATCGACAACGCGATGCCCCGGCACCCCGATAGCACCATGGCCGCTGGCCCCGAGCCGACCTGGCGGGTCGGCGTGCTTTTCTCGCGCTCGGGGGTGATGTCGGTCTCCGAGACCGAGCACTTCCTGGGCACGGTGCTGGCCATCGAGCAGATCAATGCGGCCGGCGGCGTGCTGGGACGGCAGCTCGAGCCCGTGGCCCTGGACCCGAAGTCCGACCCCGATGAGTACCGCCGTCTGGCCGAGCATCTGCTGCTCGAAGAGGGCATTAGCGTCATCTTCGGTTGTTCGACGTCCTCAAGCCGCAAGGCGGTGCTGCCGGCCATCGAGCGCCGCAACGGCCTGCTGTGGTACTGCTCGCTGTACGAAGGCTTCGAGTTCTCGCCGAACGTCATCTACACGGGTGCGGCGCCGAACCAGAACACGCTGCAGCTGGCGGCCTACCTGCTGCGCCACCATGGCAGGCGCTTCTTCCTGATCGGTTCGGACTACATCTACCCGCGCGAAACCAACCGCATCATGCGCGAGGTGGTGGAGCAGCACGGCGGCGACATCGTCGACGAGGTCTACCTGCCCTATGAAGCGGTGACCGGCGCGGTGAGCGCTGCCGTCAAGGCGGTACAGAAGGCTCAGCCCGATGTGGTGTTCTCGACCCTCGTCGGGCGCCCCGGCCGCGAGTTCTATCGCCTGTACCGCGAACTGGGCAACGACTCGGCCAAGATGCCGATCGCCAGCCTGACCATGGTCGAGTGCGAGGTGCAGCAGGTGGGCGCCGAACTGTGCCGCGGGCACATCACGGCAGCCACCTACTTCAGTTCGCTGGAAGGCAGCACCAACGCCCGTTTCGTGGCCGAGATGCGCGCCCGCTTCGGCGCCGATACGCCGGTCAGCATGTGGGCCGAAGGGGCCTACAGCCAGGTGCAGTTGTTTGCACGTGCCCTGGCCGTCACCGGCAGTCTGGACACGCAGAAGCTGGTGCAGGCAGCCCTGCAGGTCGCGGTGGAAGCGCCTGCCGGCATGCTCAGGCTCGACCCCGAGAACCAGCACGCGTGGCTGCGGCCGCGCATCGCGCGCGTCGGTGCCAGCGGCGCCTTCGAGCTGCTGTGGCAGGCGCATGCGCCGATCAAGCCCGACCCCTACCTCACGACCGACGGCTTTGCCAGTTTCTGGCTCGACTGATGCCTTGTCACTGGTCATCCGCATGAGCACCGGCATCCGCAAACTGTTCGACGAGCTTCGCGGCATCGAAGTAGCCGTGATCCACCCCGCCAGCCCGGACTGCAATGTGCTGCTGGACCAGCTCAGACGCATCGGCTGCAAGGTCAGGCCGCTCTGGCCCTGTCCACCGACGCCGCCGTCGGACGTTGCGGTGATCTTCCTCTTCATCTCGGCGGAACACGCCGGTCGCCCGCCCTGGGGTGCCGCCGACGCCGGCGCCGCCCTGATCGCACTGGTGGACTACGAGAACCCCACCGCGCTGAAGGGGCTGCTCGAAGTCAACGCGCATGCCGTCATCAGCAAGCCCTTCCGCCCCACCGGCGTGCTCAGCACGCTGGTGCTGGCACGCTCGGTGCACGGCTATGAACAGCGCCTGCTGAACAAGGTCAGCAAGCTCGAGGAGACGCTGCGTTCGCGCCGCGTCATCGAACGCGCGGTCAAGCTGCTGGCCGAGCGGCGAGGCGTGAACGACGTCGAGGCCTACGACCACATTCGACGCCAAGCCACCAACAAGCGCGTGTCGATCGTCGAGGTGGCGTCGATGATCATCCATGCCAGCGATGTCCTCGACGGCATGGGGCCGATCAATCGCTGAGCGTCGTGGTCGACCGCATTAATGCGGCCCGACGGCTCCCTTCGCAGCGCCATCCTTGCGCAACCTTTTCCGGGCCGGGCGGTACTCACGGTACGAAAGGAGCGGCGCACTCCCTGTGGGATTGCTCCGCCCTCTCGAGGCGGCCGACGCCACCCCAACCCGAAAAACTTCCACCTGAACCAGCATGAACCACGAACCGATCCGATCGTCGATGTCGTCGTACACGATGGCCATCACCTCTCGACGCTGCGCCGTCAGGCTCGCCAAGGCGGCGGCGACAGGCGCCATCGCCTGGTCCGCGCTCGCGGCAGCCATGCCCGCACTCGCCGCTCAAGGCCAGATCCTCCACGTCTTCGGTACCAGAGGTGACGGCGACCTCGCTGCGAGCGGGGTGGTGGTGGACGACGCAGGCAAGCTCTACGGCGTTACCACAGCGGGCGGCAAGAGCCAGGCAGGCACGGTGTTCCAGCTGACGCCGCCTGCCAGCGGGCAGAGCCAGTGGACGGAGACGGTGCTGCACAACTTCGGCAGCAACAGCATCGATGGCCAGTCGCCGCGCTCGGTTCTGCGGGTGTTGAAGACCGGCCGGCTGCAAGGGTCGACCAGCGAGGGCGGCAGCTTCGGTGCGGGCACCCTGTATGAGCTGCGGCCGCCGAAGTTCGGGAAGGGCGCGTGGACGCAGGAGATCCTCGCCAGCTTCGGCGCCGGTAGCGACATGCAAGGCACCTTTCCCGAGACCACGCCGGTGCCGCTGACGGCCGATCGCACGGTGCTCTACGGTGCCGCGCAGGGCGGCGGGGCGGCCAACATGGGGCTGGTGTATTCGCTGCAAGGCGACGTGCAGACCGTGCTGCACGAGTTCAACGGCAATGACGGCGCCTTGCCGGGCAACCAGCTGGTGGCCGACAAGGCCGGCAATCTCTACGGCATGTCCTTCGTCGGCGACCGCTTCGGTCTGGGCAACATCTACCGCCTCTCGCCGCCCCCGTCGCCGGGCCAGGCCTGGGGTTTCCAGGTGCTGCACACCTTCACCGGCGGCAGCGATGGCCGCGCACCCGGCAACGCGCTCTTCATCGACAACCGCGGCGTGATCTTTGGCACCAACGCATCGGGCGGCGACCAGCTGCTGGGCAACATCTTCCGCCTGGTTCCGCCGGCGTTGCCCAGCGGCCAGTGGGCCTTCGAGGTGCTGCACAGCTTCGGCGACGCGGCCAATGGCCAGTCACCGCACTCGGGCCTGGTGCCGGACGGCAATGGCGGCTTCTTCGGCGCCGCTGGCGCCGGCGGCACGATGAACTGCGGTTTGGTCTACCGCTTCCTGCCGCCCGCCAGCGAAGGTGCGGCCTGGACGCTCAGCCCGCTCTTTTCCTTCACCGGCGGCAATGGCGGCGGCTTCCCGTACGGCGAGCTGGCGCTGAAAGACGGCGTGCTCTACGGCACGACCTTCGGCTCCACCAGTTCGGACGGCCTGCCCTGCAATGCGGCCAGCGTGGTGTTCAAGCTCACGCTCTGAGCCAGAGCGCTATCTTGTACTCCCCGGCAGCGGCAACGCCGTCTTGTACCGAACCTGCTTCAACGCAAAACTCGACCTGATCTTCTCGATCCCCGGTATCGGTGTCAGCTGGTTCAGAATGAATTTCTCCAGCGCACCGATATCGGCCACGGCGACTCGGATCAGATAGTCGCTGTCCCCCGTCATCAGGTAGCACTCCATCACATCGTCGTGTTCGGCGATGCGGCGCTCGAATTCGGCCAGGCGCTCCTTGGCCTGTTCCTTCAAGCTGATGCTGATGAACACGTTCAGCCCCAGGCCCAGCGCCTTGGGGCTGACCAGTGCCACGTAGCGGTGGATCACGCCGCTGGCTTCCAGCGCCTTGACCCGGGTCAGGCATGGCGATGGCGACAGGTGCACGCGCTTGGCCAGCTCCACGTTGGTCAGCGAGCAGTCTTGCTGCAGTTCGGCCAGAATTCTCAGATCGACCGCGTCAAGCTGCATTCAGTGCCTCAAGAATGAGAATTCGCGGCATTTTATGTTGCGGAGATCGGCACTCAACCCATTTTCCGAAGCCCTGTTCTGCCGCATTTTGCCTACAGTGCGAGCATTGGAGTTCGCGAAATGACCGACCACAGCCTCAACCGTTTCCTTGCCGACAAGCACGGCGACATCGACCCCGTCGAGACCGCCGAATGGCGCGAAGCGCTGCTGTCACTGGTGGCCACGCACGGCCCGGCGCGGGCGCGCTTCGTCCTCGACGAGATCGCGGTGCTGGCGCGCAGCCCGCATGTCGCCTGGTCGCCCGAGCTGGTGACGCCCTATGTCAACTCCATTGCGGTGGACCAGCAACCGGCCTTCCCCGGCGACCTGGCCATCGAAGAGCGCCTGGGCTCGCTGATGCGCTGGAACGCGCTGGCCATGGTGGCGCGCGCCAACGCCGCGTATGGCGAGCTGGGCGGCCACATCGCCAGCTACGCCAGCGCGGCCGACTTGTTCGAGGTCGGCTTCAACCATTTCTTCCAGGCTCGCAACGAATCGCAGGGCGGTGACCTGGTGTTCTTCCAGCCGCACAGCGCGCCCGGCGTTTATGCGCGGGCCTATCTGGAAGGGCGGTTGAGCGAGGGCGACCTCGCGCACTACCGGCAGGAGATCACGGCGCCGGCCGATGGCGCGCGCGGTCTCTCCAGCTACCCGCACCCGTGGCTGATGCCGGACTTCTGGCAGTTCCCCACCGGCTCGATGGGCATCGGCCCCATCAGCTCGATCTATCACGCGCGCTTCATGCGCTACCTCACGCACCGCGATCTGCTCGATTGCGAAGGCCGCAAAGTGTGGGGCGTGTTCGGCGACGGCGAGATGGACGAACCCGAGAGCATGAGCGCGCTGACGCTGGCCTCGCGCGAGAAGCTCGACAACCTGGTGTGGGTGGTCAACTGCAATCTGCAGCGGCTCGACGGCCCGGTGCGCGGCAACGGCCGCATCATCGACGAGCTGGAAAAGCTGTTCCGCGGCGCGGGCTGGAACGTCATCAAGCTGGTGTGGGGCAGCGACTGGGACGGCCTGTTCGCACGCGACACCACCGGTGCGCTGGCCCGTGCGTTCGCCAATACGGTGGACGGCCAGATGCAGACCTTCGCGGCCAAGGACGGCCGCTTCAACCGCGACAACTTCTTCGGCCAGAACGAAGAGCTGAAGCGCCTGGCCCAGGGCATGACCGACGAGCAGATCGACCGCCTCAAACGCGGCGGCCACGACCTGGTGAAGATCCACGCGGCCTACGCAGCGGCCGCCGCGCATCGCGGCCAGCCCACGGTGATCCTGGCGCACACCAAGAAGGGCTACGGCATGGGTGCGGCCGGCCAGGGCAAGATGACCACGCACAGCCAGAAGAAGCTGGACGACGCGGCGCTGCTCGAATTCCGCAATCGTTTCAACCTGCCGATCTCGGACGCGCAGGCCACCCACCTCGAATTCTTCAAGCCGGCGCAAGACAGCGCGGAGATGCGTTACATGCATGCTCAGCGCGCGAAGCTCGGAGGCTACCTGCCCAAAAGGCAGTCCACCTCGCAGGCCGTACCCGTGCCTGCACTCGCTTCGTATGCCGCCTTCGCGACCGCGGCGGCCGGCAAGGAGATGTCGACGACGATGGCCTTCGTGCGCCTCCTGGGCAACTTGCTGAAGGACCAGGCGCTGGGCCCCCAGAACATCGAGTTCCGTCAACGGTTGGTGCCCATCGTCGCCGACGAGGCGCGCACCTTCGGCATGGCCAACCTGTTCAAGCAGGTGGGCATCTACTCCAGCGTCGGCCAGCGCTACGAGCCGGAGGACATTGGCTCGGTGCTGTCCTACCGCGAGGCGCTGGACGGGCAGATTCTCGAAGAGGGCATCAGCGAGGCCGGCGCCATCGCCAGCTGGACGGCCGCAGCCACCAGCTACAGCGTGCACGGCGTGACTATGCTGCCGTTCTACATCTACTACTCGATGTTCGGCTTCCAGCGCGTGGGCGACGCGATCTGGGCCGCGGCGGACCAGCGCTCGCGCGGCTTCCTGCTGGGCGCGACGTCGGGGCGCACGACGCTGGGTGGAGAGGGCTTGCAACACCAGGACGGGACCAGCCATCTGGTCGCCGCGACCATCCCGAATTGCAAGGCCTACGACCCCGCATTCGCCGGCGAGATGGCCGTCATCATCGACCGCGGCATGCGCGAGATGCTGGTGGAGCAGCAGGACGTCTTCTACTACGTCACGCTGATGAACGAAAACTACGCGCAGCCGGATCTGCCGGCGGGGGCCGAAGAGGGCGTGGTGCGTGGGGCGTATCGGTTCGGGACGTATGGCGAGGGCAAGCCACAAATCACGCTGATGGGGTCGGGTGCGATCCTGACCGAAGTGGTGAAGGCAGCGGCGCAGTTGGCGGCCGAAGGCGTGGCCTGCGAGGTGTTCAGCGTGACCAGCTGGAGCGAGCTGGCGCGCGACGGCGTGGGCTGCGAGCAGCGCGCTCTGGGCGACCCTCGCGGCGAGGCGCACACCACGCCGTACGTTCGCAGCTTGCTGGAGGGCGCCATCGGGCGACCGATCATCGCCGCGACCGACTATGTCCGCGCCGTGCCGGAGTCGGTCCGCGCCTTCCTGCCCGAAGGCCGCCGCTACCTGACGCTCGGCACCGACGGCTTCGGCCGCAGCGATACGCGCGCCGCGCTGCGCGACTTCTTCGGCGTGGACGCGGCCGCCATCGTGCGTGCGGCGCGCCACGTCTTGACGGCGGCCTGACTAGCGCCCGTGGAACACCGCATCGTCGGCTTGCAGCGCATAGCCGGCGACGCGATCCTTGTAGGCCAGCAGGCTGTCGATCACCGCCTTGGCGTCCGCGCTGGCTTTGGCACTTTCGGCCAGCTCGGCCGCCGTGGCGGCCTTCAGCGCCTGCCGCACCGACGCCGGCAGCGGCTTGACGAAGATGCCGCGCGCCTGCAGCCCGCGCATGGCCACGGCGTTGCGGTCCTGTGCGCGTGCGATCGACCGCAGCGCAGCGGCCTGTGCGCATTGCCGCACGATGTGCTGAAGCTCGGCCGGCAGCGCCAGGAACTTGGTACGGTCGATGAACAGGTGCAGCACCACGTCGGGCTCATGCCAGGGCGCGTGGTAGTGGGGCGCGTACTGCGCCAGTGGCAACGTGGCGTCGATGGCCGGGCCCACCACGTCAGCGGCGTCGATGCGGCCATCGGCAAAGGCCTGCGCGATCTGCCCGAGCGGCAGGTTGACCGGCACGGCGCCCACGCGAGCCAGCACCTTGCCGGGAAAGCCGGCGATGCGGATGCGCACACCCTTGAGGTCTTCGGGGCTCTTGAGCTCCTTGGCAAACCAGCCGCCCATCTGCACCGCGGTGTTGCCGGCCGCCATCGGCATGATGTTGTGCGGCGCCAGGATGGACTCGAACAGCGCCTGTCCGCCGCCCTCGTTGAGCCAGCCGTGGTTCTCGATGGCGGTCAGGCCGAATGGGATGGCGGTGAAGAAGTCGATGGCGGGCACCGCGGCCGCGTAGTACTGGGCGGTGGTGTGGCCCATCTCGAACTTGCCGTCCTTCACCGCCTGCAGCAGGCCCGCGGGCGCGCCGTGCTTTGACGGATCGACCACTTCGATGAGCAGCCGCTCGCCCGAAGCGGCTGCGACGGACTGGGCAAAGTCCACGGCCGACTCATGCAGCAGCGGAAGCGATGTGGGCCAGGATGTGCCCATGCGCCACCGGATCGGAGACGGTACTGTCTGAGCCCATGCGGCGCTTGCAGAAAGCGTTGCGCCGGCGATGCCGGCCAGCAGCGCGCCACGGCGGCGGAGATGAGGGGTAGGCGTCATGGTCTTCAGTCCGCAGTGATCTTTTTCTCGACCGCAACGCGGGCCCATTTCGCGATTTCAGTGCCCAGGTAGGCCTGGGCTTCGTCCGGCGTGCCGCCGGCGATCTCGGTACCCAGGGCGGCCAGCTTCTCGCGCACGTCCGGCGTGTGCAGTGCCTGGGTCATGGCGGCCGAGAGCCGGGCACGCACGTCCTTGGGCAGCCCGGCCGGGCCCATCAGCATGTACCAGGCGCCAATTTCGTAGCCCGGCACACCCGCCTCGGCCACCGTTGGGACGCCCGGCAGGGAAGCCACGCGGTTTCGGCTGGTGACGGCCAGCGCACGCAGCTTGCCGCTCTTGATGTGCTGCAGCACCGTGGGCACGGTGTCGAAGTTGACGTCCACCAGGCCCGCGAGCAGGTCGGCCAGGGCGGCCCCGCTGCCCTTGTAGGGCACATGGGTCATGGTGGTGTTCGTGGCCAGCTGGAACATTTCCGCCGCAAAGTGCTGCTGCGTGCCCGGCCCGGACGATGCGTAGTTGACCTCGCCTTTCCTGGCCTTGACCATGGCAATGAATTCGCCCAGCGTCTTGGCGGGGGAGGCTGCCGGCACCACCACCACCTGCGGCACGCTGCCTATCAAGGTGATGGCACTGAAGTCCTTGCCCGCGGTGTACGACAGCCTGGGCGTGATGGCGGGCACCATGGCGTTGGAGCTCACGTGCCCCAGCAGCAGCGTGTAGCCATCGGGCTTGGCTTTGGCTACCAGGCCGGCCGCGATGGTGCCGCTGGCGCCGGCGCGGTTTTCCACCAGCACGGGCTGCTTCAGCAGTTCGGACAGGCGCGGGGCGATCTGCCGCGCGATCAGGTCGGTGCCACCGCCCGGCGCGAAGCCGACCAGCAGGTTCACGGGCTTGGATGGGTAGGCGTCCTGCGCGCTCGAGGCCGTGGCCAGCGCGCAAAGCGCGGCGGCGGCCAGCACGGCCCGCCGGTTCAGCGTTGTCATGTTCTGTCTCCTCGACCGATGCGGGTCAGTGGAATTCGGTCAGGCTGCCGAAGCCCGGAAACTGGTCCTTGATGCCCATCTTGCGCAGGGCCGACCAGTAGATGACGGGGCCGGACGCGAACACGGGTTTGCGAAGCCACTTCTCGGCGTCGTTGGCCACCTTGGCATAGGCCAGGTTGGTGCCCAGCTGCAGGATGGCGTCGGGCTTGGCTGCTTCGCAGCGCAGCGTGGCCTCGGCCAGCTGCTCGTAGGTCTGCGAGGCGACGTGGATGATGCTCTTGCACTTGAGCCCTTCCACGTGCACGACTTCGAAACCGCGCGACGTGAAGTAGCTGACCGCGTTGGTCTCGATCACCGGGTAGTAGGGCGTGAGCAGCGCGATCTTCTTCGCGCCGCACAGCTTGAAGGCCTGCTCGGCCGACTGGGCGCCCATGGTGACCTGCAGGCCCGAAGTCTTCTCCAGGTGCTCCTGCAGCGCGAAGCTGCCTTTCTCGCCGCCCATGTAGCTCTGGGACGACATGCCCAGCACCAGGTGGTCGATCAGCGCCTCCTTGAGCCGGCGCACCGAGTCGTCCAGGTTGGCCGCGACGTTGCGCATGATGATCGACCAGTCTTCGTCCTGCGCGATCTTCTGGTTGGGCACGTAGTAGCGGTCGATGGCATTGATGACGCCGCGTGGACGCATGTCCATCATTTCGTTTTCCACGTTCACGTTCGGGCCCGGCGTCATCACGCCGATCACGCCGCGCGGGCCCAGCGCATTGACGTAGCGCTGGTCATCATGGGTGGAGCCGTCGATTTCGCGGATTCCTTGCTGAAATGCATTCATTAATCAGATCCTGATGTCTGTTCCTACCGATGGATGGATCACTCATTGGCCAAATGAATGCACTTGAATGTAGGCAAGCGAATGCGCCGTGTCAACTGTTATGAATTCAAAAACCAGCTTTATGGCAAAATTGCGCCGCCAAGCCTGAGCAACTATCAAAAAATGAATTCATAATTGCGCATGCCCAAAGAATTCGTCCACAACGACCTGCTCGACAACCTGCGCGAGGTCTTCGTCCGTGGCGAAGTGCCGCCGGGCCACAAGGTGCCCGAGGCCCAGCTGTGCCAGCGCTTCGGCGTTTCGCGCACGCCGCTGCGCGAGGCGCTCAAGGTGCTGGCGGCCGAAGGCCAGGTCGAGCTGTTGCCCAACCGGGGCGCGCGCGTGCATGAACTGTCGCTGGAAGAGGTGGACGGCCTGTTCGCGGTGGCCGGTGCGCTGGAGGCGCTGGCGGGCGAGCAGGCCTGCGAGCGAATCGCGCAAGAAGAGCTGGACGTCCTGGCCGGCCTGCACGCGCACATGAAGGACGCCTTCGAGCGGCGCGAGATGGCGCCCTACTACGCGCTGAACCGGCAGATCCACGAGGCCATCGTCGGCGCCACGCGCAACCCGGTGCTGGTGGCGCAGTACGGCATCCTCAACGCGCGCATCCGCCGCGTCCGCTTTGCCTCGCCGATGACCGATGAGATCTGGTCGCGTGCCATGGCCGAGCACGAGGGCATGATGAACGCGCTGCAGCGCCGGGACAGCGCGGCGATGGCCGGCATCCTGAAGACGCACCTCAAGCACAAGAGCCAGGCCATTCTGCAGGGCATGCGCGAGGCAGCGGTGCCCGAGCCGCCGCGGCGCCGCGGCGCCCGCGCCACCGCGGCGTCCGCACTGCCTGCGCGCCAACGCAAGGCTACGCTGGCGACGCAGTAAGACTGGCGGCCCGGGACACCTTCATGCCGCTGTCTCGAAGCCGCGCAGCACCAGTTTGCCCTGGGCCTTGCCGCTTTCGATCAACGCATGGGCGCGCCGCAGGTTGGTTGCGCTGAGCGTTCCGTAGTCGGCCTGCGCGGTGCTGCGGATGCGTCCGGCATCCACCAGCGCGGCAACCTCGTTGAGCAGTTCGCGCTGCTTGCCGAGGTCGGGCGTGCCGTAGAGCGACCGGGTGAACATCAGCTCCCAATGCAGCGACAGGCTCTTGCGTTTGAGCTTGCCGATGTCCAGGCCCTTGGGGTCGTCGATCAGTGCCAATTGGCCCTGGGGCAGCAGCGCCTCCACGATGGCGTCGAAGTGCTGGTCGGTCTGGGTCAGGCTCGCGACCATCGCCACGCCGTCCAGGGCCAGAGCCTTCAGCTGCGGCTGCAGCGCTTGCGAGTGGTCGATGACGTCGTGCGCGCCCAGGTCCAGGCACCACTGCCGGGTCTCGGGCCGCGACGCGGTGGCGATCACGCGCAGTTCGGTGAGCTGGCGCGCCAGTTGAATGAGCACCGAGCCGACACCACCGGCGCCGCCTATCACCAGCAGCGCCTGGCCCGCGCCGCCGCCGCGCGGCACCTTGAGCCTGTCGAACAGCAGTTCCCATGCGGTGATGGAGGTCAGAGGCAGGGCGGCCGCCTGCAGGTCATCGACGCGCTCGGGCGCGCGGCCGACGATGCGCTCGTCCACCGCATGCAGTTCGGCGTTGGTGCCCGGCCGCTCGATCGAGCCGGCGTAGAACACGCGGTCGCCGACGCGGTAGTGCTGTACCTCGCTGCCGGTGGCCTCGACGATGCCTGTGGCATCCCAGCCCAGCACGCGGGGCTGGCCGGCTGCGGGCTGCACGCCGGCGCGCAGCTTGGTGTCCACAGGGTTGACGGAAACGGCGCGCACGCGCACCAGCAGGTCACGCGGCCCGGGCAAGGGCGCGGGCAGTTCCAGCTCGACGAGGGATTCGGCGTGATCGATGGGCAGCGGCGTGAAGTAGCCAATGGCTTTCATAGGGATGAACAGGGATATGCAGTGGATAGACCGCAAATCTAAGATGCCAAATCGAGTTTGATAAGAGTGCCGGTTCACCCAACAACTTCAAATGAAAATTGAAAATATCGAAGATGTGCGCGTGCTGGTGGAGACGGCCCGAGGCGGCACGCTGACCGCCGCATCGAAGGTGCTGGGCGTGACGCCGGCGGCGGCCAGCGCGATGCTCAAGCGCCTGGAGTCGCAGTTGGGCCAGCGCCTGTTCGAACGCTCCACGCGAGCCATGCGATTGACGCCGCAGGGCCAGACCCTGCTCGACTACGCCAGGCGCGCGCTGGAGTTGCTGGAAGAGGGCGAGTCGCAGCTCGCCGCTCGAAGCGGCGCACTGGTGGGCACGGTGCGCGTGGCTGCGCCTTCGGACCTCACGCGCTGCGTGTTGCTGCCGATGTTCGACGCGTTCCTCGCCGCCCACCCCGGCGTGCAACTGGCCTTGTCGGTGTCGGACCGGGTGCAGGACGTGATGCGCGACGCGGTGGACCTGGCGCTGCGCTACGGCGAGCTCTCCGATTCGCGGCTGGTGGCCCGGCCGCTGATTGCGAGCCGCCGCGTGTTGTGCGGCGCTCCTGCCTATCTGAAGCGGCACGCCGCGCCCAGCCATCCGCAGGATCTTTCGGCGCACAACTGCCTGACGTTCGAGATCAGCGGCCGACGCCTCGCGACCTGGCGCTTCGAGAAGGACGGTGACTGGACCGAGGTTCGCGTCGATGGCGATCGCAGCGCCGACGACGCGGCCATCGCCCACCAATGGGCGCTGGCCGGCGCCGGCCTGGTGTGCAAGTCCGAGCTGGACGTGTGGCACGACCTGCGCGCCGGCCGGCTGGTGCGCTTGTTGCCCGACTGGCAGGGTGAGCATCGCCCGCTCAGTGCCGTGCTGCCCAGCAACCGCTTCGTGCCGGCGCGCGTGCGCGCACTGGTGGACTTCATCGCCGCTCAGTTCGCGCTGCTGGCCGGCGGTCAAGAAAGCCCCCAGGCCGACGACATACGTCGTCCGCCCCCCGAGGGGGTATGAGTCAAGTGGCAAAGCCACATTGACTCATGACCCCGGCGTGCCCGCAGCTTCCGGGCGGAAGCGGTAGATCCGGTACGGCGGCGCGTTGTTGGCGGTGCCCGGGGGCGTTGCGTTGGACTGGAACACGCCGGTCTGGATCAACTGCGCTGCGCCCGAGTACATGTAGCCGTCGGCGTTGTAGGTCACGCCGTCGGGCCAGATCAGCTTGTCGTCCGTGACGTAGCGCTTGTAGACCTTGGTGCCGGCGGGAATGATGCCGACCGAGCGGCCACCGACCTCGGTGAGGTACAGGTTGTTGTTGCCGTCGATGGAGAGGCCGCCGTTGTAGGGCTTGGCAGCGTAGTCCTCGACCTTGGCCGAGAGTTGGGTTGAGGTGAGTGCGGTGTTGAGCAAGTCGGCCATGTGGATGCGGTACATGCGGTAGCCGGAGAGCGGGGCGAAGTAGAGGTAGTCGCTGTTCTTGTCCAGCGTGATGCCGTCCACGCCCACGCGCAGGCCCCACGACTGCGCGGGCACGCCGGCTTGCGCTTCCCACTTGATCGGGTCCGTGTGCGGCAGCACGCTCACGTCGCCCTGCAAGACGCGGCGGCTGCTGCCGGTGGCCAGGTCGACGACGACCAGCGCCGCCTTGACGCCGGCCCCGGCGGAGTTCTCGCCGATCGCTTCATCCGCGATGACGATCGCGTTGTGTACGAGGTCGACCGCGAAGTCGTTGTGCTGCGACTCGCTGATCGTCGAGGCGTCCAGGTCGATGACCTTGTGCAGCGCATTCGTCTTGGTGTTCCAGCCGACCAGCTTGGCGTGCAGCGCCGCGGGCCGGGGATGGACCGGGTCGGCCTTGTCGGTCGACTTGACCGAGTCCAGGATCCACAGGATGCCGTTGGTGTCGGTGTGAAAACCCAGTACCCAGTCCAGACAGAAATCGTACTTGCCGTTGATCGGCGCGACGAAGCTGCCGTCGGCGTTGCGGCAGGTCTGGCGCAGCGCGGCCGGGTAGGGCGTGGTCGACTTGCGGTCGGCGTTCAGCAGCGCAACCTGGGTCGAGGTGGCGGTCTGGTAGAACGGGTGATAGCCGACGATCAACTGGCCGTCCGGCATCTGGCTGATGCCGCCGATGCCGGCTTGCTGCAGTTCGGCGTACACCTCCAGGCTGGCTTGGCCCTTGGCGTCGGTGCTGCCGCCGCCGCAGGCGGTCGCGGCGGCGGTGGCCAGCACGGCCACGACGGCGAATTTGGACTGGGGGTGGGAAATGCGCTGCATGAAGTCTCCTCGTTATAGTGAGACTCGATGCTAGAAATGACTGGCTCGCGGAAACAGCGGGCTGCCGCACAAACAGTTGTCGCGTTTGGTTGAAGATCGATCGGCCGTCACGCCTGGGTGGCCGGCTTGCGCGGCAGGGCGGCCCACGGCATGGCGGCCATGCGCTCGCCGAGGAAGTCCAGGAAGCACGCGATGCGCGAGGAAAGCTGCGTGTTGCGGTAGTACACCGCATGGATGGGCTGCAGCACCTCCACCGTGTCGCGCGGCAACACCTGCACCAGGTCGCCGCGGCGCCGATCCTCGGCAGTCATGAAGTCCGAGAGGCACGCCAGGCCCGCGTCATTCAACACCAGTTGCCGCAGCGTTTCACCGCTGGATGCCTTGACGGCGGGCGCGATGTGCAGACGGTCGCCGTGCGGCCCGCGCAGCGGCCAGTGGTTCAGCGAGTCCGGCTGGCCGAAGCCCAGCAGTGTGTGGTGCTCGAGCAGCTGCGCCACGCTCTTCACCCGCCCGCGCTCCTTCAGGTAAGCGGGGCTCGCCACCACGCGCAGGGAGCTGCTGCCCAGCGGGCGCGCCCGCAAGGTCGAGTCCTGCAGCGGACCGATGCGGATGGCCACGTCGGTGTCTTCTTCCAGCAGGTCGATCACCAGGTCGTTGGTGTTGAGCTCCAGCTCCAGCTGCGGGAAGCGCTCGCGAAACGCCGGCACCAGCGGCGCCACCACGTGCAGCATGAAGGGCGATGCCGCGTTCACGCGCAGGCGCCCGGCCGGCTGCTGGCGGCGCACCGCCATCTGGTCCTCGGCGTCGTCCACGGCGGCCAGGATGCCGCGCGCACGCGCGAGGAAGGCGGTGCCCTCGTCCGTCAGCGCCAGGCGGCGCGTGGTGCGGCTCAGCAGGCTGGTGCCGAGCTTTGCTTCCAGGCGGCTCAAGGCACGGCTGATGCCCGACACCGTCTGGCCCAGCTGTTCGGCGGCGGCCGTGATGGAACCGCTGTCCACCACGGTGCGCAGCGCCAGGAGTTCGTCGAGGGTGGTCTTCATTGTTGAGTTGCAGTCAACAGTATTGTGCGAATGACGGGCTGTTTGCGCAAAGGTTGCGGCTTCACACTGCATTCAATCGTTGAACAGGAGCCTCTTCATGCCCATTGCGCTTCTGGCGCTGACTCTCAGCGCCTTTGCCATCGGAACCACGGAATTCGTCATCGTCGGGCTGATCCCGACGGTCGCTGCCGACCTCGGCGTCGGTCTGCCCTCGGCCGGCCTGCTGGTCAGCCTGTATGCGCTTGGCGTCGCCGTCGGCGCGCCGGTGCTCACGGCGTTGACCGGCAAGCTGCCGCGCAAGGCGCTGCTGCTGGGCCTGATGGCCCTGTTCACGCTGGGCAACCTGCTGGCCTGGCAGGCGCCGGGCTACGGGTCGCTGGTGGCGGCGCGCGTCCTGACCGGGCTGGCGCACGGCGTGTTCTTCTCCATAGGCTCGACCATCGCCACGGGCCTGGTGCCGAAGGAGAAGGCGGCGAGCGCGATTGCCGTCATGTTCACCGGGCTCACCGTGGCGTTGGTGACCGGCGTGCCGCTGGGCACCTTCATCGGCCAGCACTTCGGCTGGCGCGAGACCTTCCTGGCCGTGTCGGCCCTGGGCGTGATGGCCTTCGTGGGCAGCTGGATCTTCGTGCCAGGCAACATCCGCCACGCGCCATCGGCCTCGCTCGCCCAGCAGGCGAGGGTGCTGGCCGAGCCGCGGCTGCTGTTGGTCTATGCCAAGACGGCCATCGGCTACGGCGGCAGCTTCATCCCGTTCACCTTCCTCGCGCCCATCCTCACGGACGTCTCGGGCTTCAGCGCCGGCGCGGTGGGCTGGGTCATGCTGGTCTACGGCGTCTCGGTGGCGGCCGGCAACATCTGGGGCGGCAGGATGGCCGACCGCCTGGGCCCGATCCCGGCGCTGCGCATCATCTTCGCGCTGCTGGCCGCGGTGCTGCTGGTTTTCAACTTCACGGCGCCGCACAAGTGGCTGGCGCTGGCCACCGTGCTGGCTTGGGGAGCGGTCGCCTTCGGCAACGTGCCGGGCCTGCAGGTCTATGTGGTCAAGCAGGCCGAGCGCTACGCACCGCAGGCGGTGGACGTGGCCTCGGGCCTGAACATCGCGGCCTTCAACCTCGGCATCGCCGGTGCGGCCTGGCTGGGCGGCCTGATCGTGACGCACCTGGGCCTGATGCACACGCCGTGGATCGGCGCGCTGGTGGTGCTGGTGTCGCTGGCGCTCACGCAGTGGAGCGGGGTGCTGGACCGGCGCGGCGGCATCGCCGTGCGTGTTGGCGTCGGCGGGCCTCTGCCGGCTTGCCACTGAGCAGCGCTCCCCTTCTTTCGTTTCATCGGCAAAGGATTCATCATGAACCGCAACACCATTCCCGCCCTCGGGCTTGGCACATTCCGCCTGCAGGGGCAAGTCGTCATCGATTCAGTGCGCAACGGCCTCGACGTGGGCTACCGCGCTATCGACACGGCGCAGATCTACGGCAATGAAGCCGCGGTGGGCCAGGCCATTGCAGAAAGCGGCGTGCCGCGGCGGGACTTGTTCATCACCACCAAGATCTGGACCGACAACCTGGGTCACGGCAAACTCGTGCCGAGCCTGAAGGACAGCCTCGCGAAGCTGCGCACCGACCAGGTGGACCTGACGCTGATCCATTGGCCTTCACCCGGCGGCGCGGTGCCGGTGGCGGACTTCATGGGCGCGCTGGCCGAGGCCAAGAGGCAGGGGCTCACGCGAATGATCGGCGTGTCGAACTTCAACGTGGCGCTGTTGAAGGAAGCCATTGATGCAGTCGGAGCGAAGGACATCGCGACCAACCAGGTCGAGCTGCACCCTTACTTGCAGAACCGCAAGCTGGCCGCGTTCGCGCGCGAGCAAGGCATCCCCATCACGTCGTACATGACGTTGGCCTATGGGAAGGTTCTGCAAGACCCGATCATCCAGCGCATTGCGCAGAGCCGCTCGGCCACGCCGGCGGGCGTCGTGCTGGCTTGGGCGATGCAGCTGGGGTATGCAGTCATTCCTTCATCGACGAAGAGAGCCAATCTGCAGAGCAATCTCGAGGCGCTGGAGCTTCGCCTGTCGGCGCAGGAGATGGCGCAGATTGGCGCACTGGATCGCAACGAACGGCTCACCAGCCCGCAGGGCCTGGCACCGGCGTGGGACTGAGAACGCCGACTCCGCAGGGATCGAGGCGGCGCTCGTCGCTGAAGTGGGAGTCGACATGGGCCTACAAGGGCAGACCGGCATACTGCTCGGCGAGAGCCGCTTGCGCGTGATGCGATGTGCGCAGGTAGTGCAGTTCGTATTCCTGGGCACGCTGGTCGAAGTCGCTCGTGTCCGGAAAGCGGTGAAGCAGGTTCGTGAGGTACCAAGAGGTCCGCATCGAACTCCAGACTCTTCGCAGCGCCGTCTCGCTGTACTGGTCGATGAGCTTCTCCGTGCCCTCCTTGTAGTAGGCGGTGAGTGCCCGGGAGAGGTAGAAGACATCCGATACGGCCAGGTTGAGACCCTTGGCTCCGGTCGGTGGGACGATGTGCGCGGCGTCCCCGGCCAGAAAGAGGCGCCCGTGGCGCATCGGCTCGGCGACGTAGCTGCGCAGCGGCGCGATCGACTTCTCGATGGACGGACCCGTCACGATCCCGTTGGCAATGTCACGCGGATAGCGGGCCTTCAGCTCGGTCCAGAACCGGTCGTCCGGCCAGTCTTCGACGCGCGTGTCCAGCGGCACCTGCACGTAGTAGCGGCTGAGCATCGGGCTGCGCATCGATGCGAGCGCGAACCCGCGCGGGTGATTGGCATAGATGATGTCGGGCAGCGGCGGCGTCTCGGACAGGATGCCCAGCCAGCCGAACGGGTACACCTTCTCGAATTCGCGCAGAACCGTCGCCGGAATGGCCTTGCGCGAGACGCCGTGGAAGCCGTCGCATCCGGCGATGAAGTCGCAGTCGAGCCGAACGGTGGAACCGTCCTTGCCGAACGTGACGTACGGCTGCCGCCCTTCGATGTCGTGGAGGCGGACATCCTGCGCTTGCGTGATCAGCGACGCGCCTCGACGTTCGGCGGCGGCGAACAAGTCTTCCTGGATGCTTGTCTGCCCGTAGGCCACGAAGCGCTTGCCGAGGTGGCGATGGACGTCGATGAAGAAGCCGTCGCGTCCGGCCCAGACGATGCGCATGCCATCGTGCGGATGCCCCTCCTTGTCCATGCGAGCCCCCAGCCCGTTGGCTCGAAGGACGTCCACCGTGCCGGGCTCCAGAACCCCGGCACGGACGCGCGACAGCACGTACTCCTTGGACTGCCGCTCGACGACCACGCTCTCGATCCCCGTGCGATGGAGCAGTTCCGAGAGGAGTATTCCCGCAGGGCCTGCGCCAATGATTGCGACTTGTGTCTTCAACGATGGTCTCGCTTGGTGCCAAGTCCGGACTGGACACTGCGAAGCGTAGAGAAGAAGGTGATCGTGCGGAAGTCAGCTCTGGGTTATCGTGATCGCAATCTCCGATCAGCACCATCGACATGACTCTCCAGCAACTCCGCGCGTTCGTCGCGATCGTCGAGTTCGGGAGCTTTCGGCGGGCTGCCCGGGAGCTCGATGTCTCGCAAGCCGGGCTGACCGGCAGCCTCAAGGCACTCGAAGCGGATCTCGGTGCCTCGCTCCTGTCGCGTTCCGCGCAGGGCGTCAAGCTCACGGCTGAAGGGGAACGGCTGCTGCCTCGCGCACAGCTCATGATCAGCGAGGCGGATCGCGCGCGCGACGACCTGCAACAGGCGCGCGGCGAGCCTGGCGGCACGCTTCACGTCGGCATGGGACCGACCCCGACCGCCATCCTGCTTCCTCTGGTCGTACCGGACTTCCATGCGGCCTTCCCGCTGGTACGGCTCAGGCTCGTGAGTGGTTTTCACGAGCAACTTCAACCCGCGCTGCAGCGCGGCCACATCGAGCTCGCGATCACCGCATTGCCGGACAGCGGCGTGGGCACGGGGCTGACGACTCGGCATCTGTTCCGAAGCAAGCTCGTCGTCGTTGGGCGCAAGGGGCATCCTGCCGCCGCGGCGCCCTCGTTGAGAGATCTCCAGCATTGCGAGTGGGTGCTGCTGGGTTCACCCGGAGGCCCGGGCAGTTCGATACTGCGCGTCTGCGCCGAGAACAAGCTGCCGCCGCCGGCGGTCGCGGCGACTTGCGAGTCCTTCACGCAACTGGCCGCGCTCATTGGTGCTACGGACTGGCTCGCGTTGGTGCCGAGTCTGCTGGTCGATCAAGGGCTTCTCGGGATCCAGGTGGCAACCATCCCGGTGCGTGAGGCCACACGCGGGTCGGACAACTGCGTGATCTACCGGTCGGATACGCCGCTGACCCAAGCCGCTGCTGCCTTTGCAGCCATGTGCGAGTCTGGAGCGCGCATCGTCACGAAGACGCCGGGGCATCCTCGGCGGCTGCGTCGATCCGGATAGGCGCCACTCCGTCGCTTGCGTACGAACGTATCCTCTCCGCCATTCGGCGTGCGCCGTGCTCGCTGATGCACATTTCCAGGTTGAGCGCAGACTCCTCGGCAGAGGCCTCGGCACGGGCAAACATCTCGCGCTCGTAGTTGGCAATCGCGAGAGCAGGATCGCGGCTGGAAACGAGTGCAAGCGCCAAGGCGGCCCCATCCTGCATGGCCAGGTTTGCACCGGCTCCTGCAAACGGGGACATCTGATGCGCCGCGTCGCCGAGCAAGGTGAAGCCCGGCCGGCTCACCCATCGGACGCCGACCGGCATCGCATGGATCGGGCGCGGGATGAAGGTGTCGTCGTCGCACACCTCGATCAGTCTCCTGAGCTCGGGCGCCCAGCCGTCGAACTGCTTCAGCAACCCGTTTCTGGCGTGTTCCGCGTTCTCGAAGGAGACGCCGAGTTCACCAAGGCCGCCCTCGGAGACCCTCAAGGCGGCGTAGACGCGGATTCGGCCATCGCCGTTCAGTTGCGCCATCAGCCCCTTGTTGTCCGCCAGGGCAAACAGGCTGCCGCGGCCGACCAGGGTCGCAACGTCCGGAAAGCGACGCTGAACGTCGTCGATGCCGATCTCGACGAAGCTGACGCCCGTATAGGCAGGCTTGGCATCGGTGACCAGGGGACGAACCAGCGAGCCGGCGCCGTCGGCACCGATGAGCACGTCCGCCGTGATCTCGACGCCGCTCGAGAAGCGCAGGCGATGGCACTCGCCTTCGCCGGTGGGCGTGATGGAGACGAGCCGGTGGTTCCAGCGGATCGTTCCCGGCAGCAAGGAATCGATCAGCAGCTGCCGCAGTTTCGGCCGATCAACTTCCGGCCGCGCCATCGTGGGCTCGCCTCCAAGCTCATCCCAGAGGATGCAGCGGTCTTTTGCCACGATGCGAAGATCCTCGCCTTCCGGCCGTGCGATCGCCTTGAACGGCTCCAGCAGCCCGGCCACGTCCAGTGCCCACTGGCCGGACTCGACATGCATATCCAGCGTTCCGCCTTGCGTGCGGGCGTTGGGAGACTCGTCGCGTTCGAACACCATCACCTCGAGGCCGTGCTTCTGCGCCACGCGCGCGAAGACAAGGCCGCCCATGCCGGCGCCGATCACGACAAGGCGGCCGGAGGAGCCGGCCAGCGGCGAAAGCGGGTTGATCGAGAGGGCGGACATGGCACGGCCGTCTGCAAGTTGATATGTCAACACGGTAAGGTCATTGGGTTGATATGTCAACTTCAGCTTGCTATGCTGATCGCATGCGAACAATCAAGACCGCGGCCCTTTCCGACGACGAGCTGGATGCATGGCGGGGCTTTCGCCGCATGGGCGAGGTGATCAGCGGTCTCGTCGCGCAGCAAATCACAGCCGCCACCGGCCTTTCTGGCGCCGACTTCGCAGTTCTGTCGCAACTCCACGCGGCGGGGGGCGGCAAACGCCAGAAGGAGATGCAAGCGTTCCTCGGATGGGACAAGAGCCGGCTGTCGCATCAGCTTGCACGCATGGAGCTGCGCTCGCTGATCAGCAAAGATCAGCAGGGGCCGAACGGCCCGGAAGTGCGCCTCACACGGGCAGGACTGGTGAAGCTGGATGAAGCGCTGCCTGTGCACGCCGCAGAAGTCCGCCGCCACTTCGTCGATTCACTGTCCAAGGAGGATGTGGCCGCGATTCGTATCGTCGCTGCCAAGCTGCGCAAGGCAGTTGGCTAGACGGCCCGATCGCCGGGCTTGTAGTGCGATCGCCTGATCACGTGGCGGCGGCTGCATAGCAAAGATGGTCGGCGCAGATCCGCCTTGAATGGCCGACCAGCGCAGCCGGGGTGCGTTGCCAATCACGCCCACCGACGACAGAGCCATGGCGGCGGCCGCGACAACAGGCGGCAGCCGGCTACTGCCGGGTCGCGAGCGCAGCGGCAGCAATCCAGATGCCCAGTATCGCGAGAAGCGCCCAGCACAGCCAGAAAGGGGGCTCGCTCCCACCACAGGAGCGAACCGCCGCGGGCTTCCAGCCGGTACTTCAGCGTCATGCCCGCACCGTGACCAGCACCCCCCCCGATGAGCAGCGGAAAGGTATAGGTCCGAAGGCCGTGCTCCCTTCGTCACTTGCTTGCAGGTGCGCGGGCCGCCTCACGGTCCATCATCATCTGCATCATCATTTCCATCATGTCCATGCGCTTGCTCATCATCTCGGGGCTCTTGGACTTGCCGCCGCCCTTGGCGTCGGGTGCCTTCATCCGACCCATCATCGCCATGCCGCCCTGCATGGACTTCATGTGCTCGCTCATCAGCGCCTGGCGCTCCTCGGGCGTCTTTGCGGCCATCATCCTTTCGTGCATCTCCTGCATGGACTTCATCTGCATGTCCATCTGCCCAGGGGCCGAGGCGGCAGCCTTGGACGTTGCTTTGGCAGCCGGAGCCGAGGCACCTTCAGGGTGATGCGCGGCATGCTCCTTGTCGGATTGCGCCAGCACACCGGTTGAGAGAGCTGCGGCAAAGGCGAGAATGAAGACGGAACGCATGAACGACTCCTGACAGTTGCACAAGCGTGACACGCATTTCGATTGGCCATTTGATGCGCGTCAATGACCCGGACCATTCCCTGCCCGACAGCGCCTGCAGCTCGACGGCGAGGCGAAGCGCCAGCTTCTTGTGCAATGATCCCGACGGTGTCTCAGCCGCTCACCAACGATTGCCCGTGCAGACATGAGTGAAGCAGACGCAGGCGTTGCTATTGACCAAAGCCGGCTGCATGACTTGATGCTGCTTGCGGACCCGACGCGCGCGCCGCAGGCCGAGGAAGGTGTGCAAGCGGCGAGCGAGGCACTCGCGCTGGCGCGCAGACTGGGCCGGGAAGAAGATGCCGCCAAGGCCGGTGCGTGGCTCGCGCGTCATTGCCTTCACCTGGGGCGATTCCAGGCCGCACTCGAGCACGCGACCGATATCCTGCAATCGGAAGCGTCGACGGCCCCGCTGGAGGTTCGTGTTCAGGCGATGTGCGTGATTGCCATTGCCGGCTGCGAGCTGTCCGATTTCGAGCGGGCGCTGGATGCGGCCCAGGCGTTGATGGGGCTCACGTCCCAGGTCACCGATGCAGACACCGCACTCGGTGCCGCCTTTTCGATGGCCGCCTGTTTCGATCGCATGGGCGACTCCTGGCAAGCGGTCAGGCTGCTGTCTGAAGCCTTGGCGGACCATGCGTCGCGGGGTTCCGACCGGGCGGTGCTGACGGCGAGCAACGCCTTGTGCGCCGTCTGCCCGCGCGTCGTCCATCTGTTGCGAGACTGCGGCGCCGAGACCGAGCGGAACGAGCTTCTGGTGCGCGGCCGTGAGGCGGGTGAGTTGGCCTTGCGGCTTGCCCAGGCGCAGAGCAACCCGACCTACGCCGTCGCGGTCAAGATCAACCTGTCCGAGATTCTCATCGCCCAACAGGAATTGGCGCGAGCCACCGACTTGTTGCGCGGGGCGCGTGACGCAGCCCGCAGCCTGGGCCTGCAGTCCTACGCGTGGCTCGCCGAGGTCAACCTGGCGGATGCTCTGCTGCGACAAGGCAGCGCCGCGGAAGCCTTGCGGAGCACGCAGGCTTTGCTGGCGGAAATGGGCCCGGATGCGCCAACGGCGACGATCGCCCAGACGCACGAGCTTGCGTATCGCGCATGCAAAGCCTCGAGCCACTTCGAAGCGGCCTTGCAGCACTTCGAGCAGGCCGAAAGACTGGAGCGGCTGTCGTTGACCAACCGCCTGCGAATCCAGTCTCGGCTCTTTGTCACGAGGAGCGAGGAGCGTCGCGCCAAGGACCAGGCGGCGCAGGCGCAACAAGAAGCGCAACGGCAGCACGAGGCGGCGGAGAGGTTCGCCGCAGACGCCGAGCGCGACCCGCTCACGCAACTGGGCAATCGACGTCATCTCGAGCGCCGCGCATCCGAGCTGTTGCAGGTTCAGGTGGGCGAGCCGCAGCCGCTGGCGCTGGCGCAGATCGATATCGATCACTTCAAGAAGGTCAATGACGAGCACGGCCATGCGGCCGGCGATGCCGTGCTCGTCGCGCTGTCCGGTCTGCTGCGCAGCAACTCGCGTTCGGCTGACGTGGTGGTCCGCAACGGCGGCGAGGAGTTCGTCATCGTGCTGCCGAACACCCGGCAGCCGGTTGCTGTCGAAGTGTGCGAACGCCTGCGGGCGCGCACCGAGCGGATGGTGGTCGCATTGCCCGGCGGGGGCTCGCTCAAGATCACCGTGAGCATTGGGCTGGCGATGGCGCCGCCGTATGACCTGTCAGCACTGCTGAGTGCCGCCGACGCCGCGCTCTACGCCGCAAAGCGCGGGGGTCGCAACCGGCTCTGCCTGGATGAGTAGCGTTTCGCGTCGCGCCGACCGGGTCGGAGCGACCGGGCTTGCGCGGGATCAACGCTGCACCTGCAGTGCGCCCGTAGCCTTCGAACCCGGGCACGCTCGAATAACTCTCTGCCACTGACACGGCTCGACGCAACCATGCAGATCGGACTGCTCACCGGCGGCGGCGACGCGCCAGGCCTGAACGCGGTGATCCGCGCGGTTACGAAGTCGCTGATCCACGAGTGCGGGGCCGAAGTCCTGGGCATCGAAGACGGCTATCTCGGCCTGATCGAGCACCGGGTTCGCCCGCTCGACTGGCGTTCGGTGAGCGGCATCGTGAACCTCGGCGGTACGCTGCTCGGAACCACCAACCGGGCGAGCCCGCTGTCCTATCAAGGCGTCGACTTGCGTGCCGAGGTGCTGGCCTACGTGCGCGAGCTGGGACTGGACGGTCTCGTGGCGGTGGGCGGCGACGGCACGATGGCGATCGCGGCGGCGCTGGACCGCTACGGCATCCCAACCGTGGGCGTGCCGAAGACGATCGACAACGACATCGTCCACGTCGAACGCAGCTTCGGGACCGACACCGCGGTGGCCACCATCGCGCAGGCGCTGGACCGCGTGCAGACGACCGGGCAGAGCCACGGCCGCGTGATGATCGTCGAGACGATGGGCCGCCACGCCGGGTGGCTGGCGCTGGAGTCCGGCGTCGCTGCCGGCGCCGACGTGATCCTGCTGCCCGAGATCGACTACGACATCGACGCGGTCGCCACGGTGTGCCGCGCGCGCGAATCGCGCCAGCGCTTCACGGTGATCTGCGTGGCCGAAGGCGCCAAGGCACGCGGCGGAAGCCTGACGGTCGAGTCGCGCGTCGAGGGCGCGCCCGAGCCCGAGCGCCTGGGCGGTGTCGCGCATGTGCTGCGCGAGCAACTGCAGCCCCTGCTGCGGAGCGAAGTGCGCGCCACGGTGCTCGGGCATGTGCAGCGCGGCGGCGCGCCCACCGCCAATGACCGCGTGCTGGCCACGCTGTACGGCAGCGCCGCAGCGGACCTGGTGCGCAAGGGCGCTTGGGGGCGCATGGTGTCGTTTGAACAAGGCCGCATTGCCAGCGTTCGGCTCGACGAGGTCGAAGGACTCCGGCGCACGGTGCCGGCCGACGACCCGCTGCTGCAGTGTGCGCGCCGCATCGGCGTGGCCTTTGGCGACGACGGGCCCGCAGGCCGCCGGTAGCGTAGCGCTCTCGGAGCCGTCTCGGCCGTCGAGCGCCGGCGCGCGACAGTCTCGTCTTGACTTCGACTGCCTTCAGGATAAACCCGCCTTCCGGTAAAACGAACCAGTTAGTACATTCAAAGGCATCACCACTCGAAAGGACGCCCGTGCCGCACGGTCTCTCGCCGATCCACTTCTGCCGCCGGGTCGCGGCGCTGCTCGTCGCGGCTGCCGCGACGCTGCTTGCGGCTTGCGCCGGCGTCGCGCCGCCCACGGCTGCGCCGATGGACTGCACCGATGCGCTGAAGACGGCGTTCAAGCCCGACGCGCAGACGAGCGTCGTCGCGGTCCGCCAGGTCAAGCGCGGCGAGGCGCTCGTGGCCATCGACTCGCCGGGCGCCATCACCGCGGCTGACGACCTGTGCCTCGTGAAGCTGCTGGTCGGCCCGGGTGTGAGCGCCGAGAAGGACAAGGCCGCTCGCTCGTACTCCGAAGGCATCGGCATCGAGGTCTGGCTGCCCTCGCACGCGAAGTGGAACGAGCGCATCCGCAACTACGGCGGCGGCGGCTGGGTCGGCGGCGGGCACCGCACGCCGGGGCAGATCGGCAGCAAGGTGCCGGCAATCGTCAACGCGAACATCGGCTATGCCTCGGGCACGACCGATGCCGGCCAGCCCTGGTACCAGGACGGCTCGTTCACCTTCCTGTCCGACGGGCGCGTGAACGCCGAGGCCTTCCGCGACTTCGCGGCCCGCGCGATGGTCGAGCAAGCGGTCAAGACCGAGGCGCTGGTGCGCCTCTTCTATGGCAAGGCAGCGAAGTTCCGCTACTACGACGGCCATTCGCAAGGCGGCCGCCAGGGCCTGAAGATCGCGCAGCAGCGCCCGGAGCTGTACGACGGCTACATGATCGCCGCGCCCGCGATCAGCCCGACGCGCTTCGGCACCGCGGGCATCTATGCCCAGCTCATGATGAAGCGCGAGCTCGGCTACACCGCGCTCGACAAGCCGCAGGCCGCGGCCTTTGCGAAGAAGGTCGAGGCGGCGACGCGCCGCGCCGTCGCGAGCTGCGACAAGGCCGCACTGGGCTTCCTGCTCGACCCGTCCGCCTGCGCCTACGACCCGGCTCGCGACGCCGCGATGCTCTGCGCCGGCGTACAGGGCGACGGCGTCACCGGCACCGGCAGCGATGCCGCCGCGTGCATGAGCCTGAAGGAAGCCCAGGCGCTGGACCGCATCTGGTACGGCGCCACCGCCGACGGCAGCTGGGATCCGGCGCAAACCGCGGAAGGCCGCAACGGCCAGCGCCTGGGCGCCCGGCAGCTGTGGTGGGGCCTGCCGCGCGGCGCCGCGCTCGGCGGGCAGATCACGGCCGCGGGCACCGACAACCTCGCGCTCGCGCTGCAGGACGTGCGATACGCCGCCAGCGCCGGTGCCGCCGCCGGCATTGCGATCACGAACACGTCGACGCCGGTGCGCGACAAGTGGCTCGAACTCGACTACGCCGGCCTCGCGGCCGCGATGGACCGATACGCCGCCGCGCAGACGACGCTGTTCGGCGACATGGCCACCGAGCAGGTCGATCTGAGCCGGCTGCGCGACCTCGGCCGCAAGGTCGTCGTCTACAGTGGCCTGGCCGAGGACGTGATCCCGCCGGCCGGCAACGTCTACTACCACGAGCGCGTGGCCGCGGCGATGGGTGGCCACGAAGCGGTGCAGCGCTTCATGCGCATGTACCTGGTGCCGGGTGCGGCGCACAGCTCGCAGGGCCGGCCCTACGCCGCGGCCGGCAACGCGGGCGGCGTGCCGCTGCCGAAGCTGCCGGGCAACGCGAACCAGACCCCGACGCGCGAGCAGGACCAATTCTTCACCGCACTGGTCGACTGGGTCGAGAAGGGCGTCGCGCCCAACGACATCGTCGTCAGCTCGCGCGACAACGGCACGAGCTACCCGCTGTGCGTCTACCCGAAGAAGATCAGCTGGGACGGCACCGGCTCGCCGAAGCAGGCGAGCAGCTACGCCTGCCGGTAGCGGGGAGATCAATTCGCACGCGGCAGGACCGACGAGAAGCTGTAGCGGGCGATCTTCCATTGCTCGCCCGTCTTGCGCAGCAGGAACAGCTCCTGATTGCTGCCCGGAATCTCGGCGCCGTTGGCGTGGATCTTGACGGTGCCGCTCGATGTCGTGCGCAGCAAGGCCCACTCCGGCGACAGCAGCTTCGCCTCGGCGATCTGGAACTTCAGCTTCAGCGCGATGGCCTGGAAGACGCCGGCATAGGCCTGGCGCAGCACCGGCGTGCCGATGGCCGTCGGGCTGTCGGGTGCCATGAACACGCCGTCGTCCGTGTAGAGCTGCACGGCAGCATTCACGTCGCCGGCGTTCAGAGCGCGCTCGTACTGGTTCAACAATTGCTCGATCGGGGCCCGCTGATCGGCCTGCGCCGTGCTCGACGGCTGGGCCTGGACGCCGGGAGCCACGGCTTGAAGGGCAAGGCAAGCGGCTGCCACGGCCCAGGAGGTCTTCGTCATGTTCAATCCTTGTGTTGACGCGGTGATGCGCGTGGACTGAACGATAGGGACCGGGCCCGGGTCGCACTAGCCGGTGCGGGTTCAAAACACTTTCTCACCTCTGAGAAGCCGGCGGCCGGGCGCCGGCCTTCACGCCAAGTTCACGCCAAAGGATGGGCTTCGAAGTAGCTCACGCAGAAGTCCTTGAAGGCACGCACCAGCGGCGACAGATTTCTGTTGCTGGGGAACGCGACGCTCAGCTTGGCGCTGGCGAATCGCCACTCGGGCAGTACTTCCACCAGGCGGCCTTGCTGCAATGCCACCTGGCACAGAAAGCTGGGCAACTCCGAGACGCCGCGCCCGCTGACCAGGCCCTGCAGCACGCCCGCGTAGTCGTTGAGCACCAGCCGCGGATCGGGCTCTATGCGCACCGACTCGTGCTCGCGGCTCAGCGTCCAGGCCAGCGGCCGCTCCCAGCGGGCGAACGCGACCTGCACGTGCGTAGCCACGTCTTCCGGCCGCAGCACCGGCTCGATGCGAGCCAGGTAGTCCGGCGAGGCCAGCAGCCGCGGCCGCTGAACGGCGACGGTGCGGGCGACGACGTTGCTGTCGCGATTGCCGGGCTGGCCGCCGCGGATCGACAGGTCGATGCCATCGGCGATGTAGTCGATGTAGCGCTCGGTGACCAGGCAGTGCACGGTCACTTTGGGATAGCGCTGCTGGAAGGCCCCGACCAACGGAACGAGCGCCAGGTCGGACATGCTGGGCGGGATCGAGATGCGCAGCCGGCCCGAGATCTCGGCCTGCCGCTGCGTGACCAGCGAGTCGGCCGCTTCGAACTCGGTCAGGCCGCGGCGGCAGGACTCGAAGTAGCCCTGGCCGATCTCGGTCATGCGCAGCTGCCGGGTCGAGCGCTCGAGCAGACGAACGCCCAGCGCCTTTTCCAACTCGGCAATCTTGCGGCTGACCGTGGACACCGGCACGGCCTCGCGTGCCGCCGCTTTGGAGAAGCTGCCGGCCTCGACCACCCGCACGTAAAGAGCCATCGCGTTCTTGTCGGTGTTCATCGGCCTTCCGGCAGTTCGCAAGCCCTGCGCGGTCGCGGTCCGTCGCGGGCTCCGGTGGTTCAGTCGAGGCGAATGCCGTTGCTCCGGATCAACTGACCCCAGCGTTCGCGCTCGCGGCGTGCATACCGCATCATCTCATCGGGGGTGCCGGGCAGCGCGTCCAGGCCGAGCGTCTGGAAGCGGGCCTTGACGGGTGTCGACGACAGGGCGGCCACCAGTGCCTTGTTGAGCTGCGCAACGAAGGCCGGTGGCGTGGCCGCCGGCACCACCAGTCCTTGCCACGCATAGGCCTCGAAGCCTTTGACGCCGAGTTCGTCCAGCGTCGGCACTTCGGGCAGCGTCTTCAGCCGGGTGGCGCTGGCCACGCCCAGGGCCCGCAGCTTGCCGCTGCTGACGTACTGCTGCGCGATCGCGGTGTCCATCATCCCGATGCTGACCTGCCCGCCGAGCAGGTCAGTCATGGCCGGTGCCGCACCCCGGTACGGCACGTGCAGGAGCTTGAGCCCCGTGCGCTCGCGCAGCAGTTCCGCAGCCAGGTGGTGCGGGCTGCCGGCGCCCGCCGACGCATAGCTGACACCCTCGGGCCGCGACTTCGCCCACGCCAGGAACTCCGGGTAGCTGGTTGCCGGCACGTTGGGTGCCACGACCAGCAGCATCGGGAATCGCGCAATCAGACCGACCGGCGCGAAGTCCTTCTCCGGGTCGTACGGCAGCTTGGCGAACAAGGACGGATTGGCCGCGAGCGTGGCGAAGTCCGCCGTGAGGGCCACGTTGCCGAAGTCCCTCGACTTGGCGACGTAGTCGGCCGCTATGTTTGTCGCTGCGCCGGGCTTGTTGTTGATGATGACGGGCCGCCCAAGGGCCTTGGCGATCTGCTCGCCAACCACGCGTGCCACCACGTCCGATCCGCCACCCGGCGCATAGCCGACGACCCACTCGAGCGGCTTGCTGTCCTGCGACCAGGCCGTCCAGGGCAGGGTGGTGAGCGCCAGCGCGGCGTTGCGCGTGGCGAGAAGCAATCGGCGGCGTGAGGTCATGTTCGTCTTCGACTTTCGTGGTGTGAGTGGATGCCGGGTGCGCTGAATCAGGCGGTCGGTCCGTCCGCCGCGTCCGCGCAGGCCAGCATCAGCAGTGCGCCGGTCAGGGCGACATTTTTCAGGAAGTGATTGAGCTGATTGCCGTAGGCCGCGGCGTCCGCAGCCCAGAAGCGATGGAACAGCAGCGTGGCCATGACCACGAACAGCGCGAGCAGCGCCGCTGAAAGCCGCGTGCGCCATCCCAGCGCGAGGGCCAGCCCCGCGAGCACTTCGAAGACGATCACGGCCGCCGCAAGCGCCTCCGCCATTGGCAGGCCGGCGTTCTGCAGCCCTGCCGCAACGCCGGCGTACCGGCCAATCTTCAGAAGCCCCGAGATGACGAACAAGGCGCCCAGCAGCGCCCTTCCGATCGGCACACCCACGCGGCTGAACTCGGGCATGGCTGCGACGTTGATGCTCTTCATGGATGTCTCCTGGTTGCCTGAAGCATTGGAGGCGCACTGTAGGGAGGAACGGGGTCGATCTGAAGTATCGGCGCGGCACTTTATTTGTGCCGGCTTGGCACAATTGACGGCGAGAGGCGAGACAACGACATGGACAAGCTCGACACCCTGGAACTCTTTTGCGAGGCTGCGAAAGCCCGAAGCTTCACGGTGGCCGCCAGGACCTTGGGGACGACGCCATCGGCCATCAGCAAGGCCGTGCGCCGTCTCGAAACCCAGCTCGGGGTCAGACTGTTCGAGCGCTCGACGCGGGCGATTCGCCTGACGGACGAAGGCGCGGCCTACCACGAGGTGTGCCGATCGGCCTTGGCCAACATCCGCTCGGCCGAGACCGCGCTGTCCAGCAGCCGCTCGGGCCCGCGTGGGCTGCTCCGCGTCAGCCTGCCCTACAGCTACGGCATCAAGCGCGTGATACCGCTGCTGCCGGCGTTCGTCGAGCGGCATGCAGGCCAGGTCCGCGTGGCGGTGTCGCTCAGCAACGCGAACGTCGACTTCGTGAAGCAGGAGTTCGACATGGCCGTTCGGCTCGGACATGTCGCCGACTCATGCCTCGTGGCCCGTCCGCTGCACGAAGCGAAGTTCCGCACCGTGGCTTCGCCGCACTACCTGCGACGGCACGGCGTGCCGTCTCGGCCGGAGGATCTCTGCCGGCACAGCTGCCTCGGGCTCACGCTGCCCGACAGCGGCCGGACGATGCCGTGGGTCTTCGCGGCCGAAGGCGGCAGCCGGGAGATCGACGTCGGCCCCCGCATGAACTTCGACCATCCGCTCGGCGTGCTGGCCGCCGCCCTGCACGACGCCGGCATTGCGCGGCTGCTCGACTTCACGGTCGACGACGACATCCGGCACGGCCGCCTGACCGAGGTGCTCGCCGACTATCGGGTGCCGCCACTGCAGGTGTTCGCCGTCTACCCGCGCGGACGGCAGGTCGCGGCACGGGTCCGTGCCTTTCTCGACTTCCTGATCGAGCAGGGCGAAAGCGGCATGCCGCCGGACCGGATCGCGCCCTAGATCGCGCCCTGACCGGCAGGGCAGTTCCGCTGCCTATTGCATCGGAATGTTCGCGTCCTTCACCACCTTGGACCACTTGCCGACTTGCGCCTGCACAAAGCTCTTCATCTCGGCAGCGCTGGTCGAAGGGCTGGCGGCACCGCCGGTCGCCTCGAGCTGCTTGACGACATCCGGCTGGGCCAACACCTTCACCAAGGCCTCGTGCAGGCGCTGCGCCACGGCCGGCGGCAGGCCCTTCGGCGCGGCAACACCGGTCCAGGATGTCACTTCGAAGCCAGGCACCGAGTCCTTCATCGGCGGCACGCCCGGCAGCTGCGGAGCGCGCTGGGCCGACGTCACGCCAAGGCCGCGGAGCTTGCCCGACTCGATGTGGGGCCGGGTCACCGTGACGGAGTCGAACATCAGGTCGACACGCCCGCCCAACACATCCTGCAGCGGAGCCGCCCCGCCTTTGTAGGGTACATGGATGAGCTCGACGCCGGCGGTGGCCTGGAACAGTTCACCCGACAGGTGTTGGGTCGAGCCGATGCCGACGGAACTGAACGAGAGGGTGCCCGGCGCGGCCTTCGCGGCAGCCAGCACGTCCTTGATGCTCTTGAACCGGCTCTCTGCATTGACTGCCAGAACGAGCGGAAACGTGGTGACCAGGGAGACCCAGTCGAAGCTTTCCAACGGGTCAAAGGCCTGCTTCTTCATCATCGCCGCCGACACGGCGTGGCCGCCCGTCTGCAGGATGAGGGTGTAGCCATCGGCAGGGGCCTTGGCGACCTGTCCCGATGCCAGGTTGCCGCCGGCGCCAGCCTTGGCGTCGACGATGACGGATTGCCCCAACTCCTTGGACAGCGGTAACGCGATGATTCGTGCCACCACGTCGGCATTGCCGCCGGCGCTGAACCCGTGGACCAGCGTGATGGGGCGCTCGGGGTAGCCCGCAGCGCCAGCGGCGAGCGGGGCGGCAAGAATGGCGGCGAGAAGATGGCGTCGAATCATGGCTGGTTCAGGCGGGCGAGTTTCATGTTCGATGCTCCATCTCGTTCTTCGTGGCCGCCGGCAGCCGGCGGCGGTTTGCATGGACCTCGATTGTTGGGCCTTGATCGATGCTTTCACCTAGAATTTCCATTCAATGGAAATGCGTGACCTGAAGGCCGGTGCGGCCGAGGTGGCAGGAGCGGGATTGCTGCAGCGCTCTGTCGCACTGCTGCGCGTGCTGGCTACCGCGGGGCGGCGGGGGGCAGCACTGACCGCCCTGGCACGCGACACCGGGCTGTCCAACAGCACGGTTCACCGGCTGCTCGCCCAACTGATCACCGAGCGTCTGGCCATGAAGCTGGATGACTCGAAGCGGTACGCGCTGGGTCCGCTGGCTTATGAGCTGGGGCTTGCGGCGACCCATCAGTTCGACATCCGCGGCCTGTGCCGTCCCTTGCTCGAGCAGTTGGCGATCGAAACCGCGGCGACGGTCTATCTGGTCCAGCGCAGCGGTATCGAGGCGGTTTGCATCGATCTGGTCGAAGGCCCGACACCGGTCAGGGTCGTCACGCTGCATGTGGGCAGCCGCCGCCCGCTCGGCCTGGGCGCCGGTGGACTGGCCATCCTGGCAGCGTTGGGCGACGACGAGCAGCAGGCCACCCTGGCACTGGTGCAGGAGCGCATTGCCAAGGAGTGGAACTTCCCTGAGCACATCTTGCGCGAGTCGCTGCAGACGGCGCGCGAAACGGGGTGCTCCCTGATTCGCAACCGCATCACGCCGGGGGTCACGGCGATCGGCCGAAGTTTCAGAGACAGTCTTGGCCACGTGCTGGGCGCCATCAGCGTGGCAGGCGTCAATGCCCGCATGACGAAGGCGCGGCAGACGGCCCTGATGCACAGCCTGACGGCCGCGACGCGCGACATCGAGCGCGTGCTCAGGGGGCAAAGCTGGGCCCGGTATGTCTAGGCTTCAGAAGAGGCCCGCGCCTGGGCCTCAAGCCGTGGTGTAGTCGACCTGGTAGCGCCCGATTCTCAGATCGCCGGCCGCCTGCTTGGCGCGCAGATGCTCGGGATGGCTGGCGTAGGCCGACAGCGCTTCGAGACTCTCGAAGTCGCTCAGCAACACCACATCGCAGGCGTAGTCGACGCCGCTTTCGTCGATGGCCACTTCCAGCCGTGTCATGCCCGGAACGAGCCCGTCCATGGCGGCGAATGCGTCGCGCACGCGCTCGGCGTTGGCGCGGCGCTCAGCGGCAGACTCGCCACGCACCCGCCACATCACGATGTGGCGGACCGTCATGCCGGCGGAAACCCGGCGCGCTGCGGCCACAGGTTCTGGAACATGCGGACATCGCCGGATGCGTACAGGCCTGCACGCGTGAAAGGCTCGTCGGCCAGCCATGCCAGTGCAGCTTCGCGCGACGGGAAGTCGATCGCGAGCAGGCTGCCGATCATCGTGACCCCGTCGTTCGCCAGCAAGGGCCCGGCAACGGCGATCCGATCGGCCACTTGCGCCAGGTAGTCCTTGTGCCGCGGCCGCATCTGCAGGCGCAGATCGCCGGCATCGGCACGGTCGATCAACACGAAGCTGAAGATCACGATCGGGCGTCCTCTTCCGATGCGCGGTTGAGCACGAAGTCGAAGTCGAGCGAGTAGAACGGCACCGCGCTCGTGCTGCCGTCAGGCGCGGGCCCTGCCTCGTGCCGCACCCAGTCGGCGATCAAGGAACTGCGAACGCCGAACACGGCGTCGGAATCGAGGTACTTGCCGCCGTCGCGGAACACATGCGTGACCAGGCGCTGATAACCCGGCGCGCTGATCATGAAGTGCAGATGAGCGGGCCGCCACGGATGGCGGCCGAGCCGCTCCAGCAGTTGCCCCACCGGCCCGTCGTGCGGGATCGGGTACGCCTCGGCGAGGATCGAACGAAAGTGGAAGCCGCCATCGGCACCGCTGAAGAGGGTGCCGCGCGCGCGATGCTGATCCTGGTTCGCGTACTGGACGTCGTAGAAGCCGTCGGCATCGGCCTGCCAGACCTGGATCTCGGCGCCTGCCACCGGCGTGCCGTCGAGTGCGCGCACGTGGCCGCGCACGAAGCAGGGCTCGCCCTTCGCGCCGTTGGCGATGTCGGCGCCGTGCTCGAAGTGCGGCGCGCCTTCGACATGGAAGGGGCCGAACACGGTGGCCTCGGTGCAACCCTGCGGCTTGCCGTGGTTCATCGCCGTCACCAGTGTCGACAGCCCCAGCGTATCGGACAGCAGGATGAATTCCTGGCGCTTGTCGTCGGTGATGTGGCCGCATCCGGTGAGGAAGCGGATGCCCTCGAACCACTCGGCCTCGGTCAGCTTCACCTCGCGGGCGAAGGCATGCAGGTGCTGCACCAGGCTGGTCATGACGTCGCGCAAGCGTGCGTTGCCCGCGTCGGCGTGGCGCGCGATGACGGCGCCGGTGATCGTGTCTTCGTCGATGTTGCGCATGGCTTTGGGCAAGGGGTTTGTGTGTGGGGCGGTTGTACGAGCGTGAATTTAGACTTCCACCTGGCGTCAAAGAAGCGCTCGGCGGGAAAGCTCCTTTCCGCTCGACGAGAAACTTCGGGTAAACGTGAGGGTGCCTGGGCGGCTTGAGTGTGGATCGCTGGACCGAGATCGAAGTCTTCGTGAAAGTGGCTGAGTTGGCCAGCGTGTCGCGTGCCGCCGAGGCGCTCGACATGTCCAACGCTGCCGCCAGCCGCCACCTGGCGGCGCTGGAACAGCGCCTGGCTGCGCGCCTGGTGCAACGCAATACGCGGCGCTTGTTCCTGACCGAAGTGGGGCAAGCCTTCTACCGCCGCTGCAAGGCCCTGCTGACGGAGATGCACGAGGCCGAGGCAGCCGTCAACGAGGCGGTCGTGCAGCCGACGGGCCTGTTGCGCCTGACCGGCTCGCTGTCCTTCTGCATGATGCACATCGCGCCGCTGCTGCCGGCGTTCCACGAGCGCTACCCGCTGCTGCGGGTGGAGATCGTCGCGGCGAATCGTTACTACGATCTGATCGAGAACGGCATCGATGTCGCGATCCGGACGCGCGAGGTGGAAAGCGACTCCAGCATCACCGTGCGGCGGCTGGCGCAGACGCGGCGGCTGCTCGCCGCATCGCCGCAGTACCTGCAGCGACACGGCACGCCGCGCACGCTGGACGAACTGGCGCAGCACCGTCTGCTGATCTACACCTATGCCAACCAGCCCGACCAGCTGCGCTTCACGAAGAACGATCATACCGTGACCGTGCCGGTGCAGGGCGTGCTCGCGGCCAACGACGGCCAGATCCTGCGCGCGGCGGCGCTGTCGCACCTGGGCATCCTGGTGCAGCCGAGCTACATCGTGCACGACGACATCGTGGCCGGTCGCCTGGTGCCCGTACTGTCCGACTGGGACTTGCCGCGCCTGACGGTGAATCTCGCCTACCAGAGCCGCCAGCATCTGCCGGCCAAGGTGCGTTGCTTCATCGACTTCCTGGTCGAACACTTCGAGCGCATGGAATTCGATCGCAAGTGGACGGCCTGATGCGTGCCGCGGGCTGCCTCAGCCGCGCCGCGCCGCTTCGATCGCGGCGATGTCGATCTTGCCCATCCCCATCATGGCTTCGAACGTGCGCTTGGCCGCCGCTCGATCAGGATCGGTGATCGCGGCCGTCAGCGCGCGTGGCGTGATCTGCCACGACAGTCCCCACTTGTCCTTGCACCAGCCGCATGCGCTTTCCTGGCCGCCGTTTCCGACGATCGCGTTCCACAAGCGGTCTGTTTCGGCCTGGTCGTCGGTCGCCACCTGGAACGAGAATGCCTCGGTGTGCTTGAACGCCGGGCCCCCGTTCAGACCGAGACAAGGGATGCCCATCACCGTGAACTCGACCGTCAAGACATCGCCCTGCTTGCCCGACGGGTAGTCGCCCGGCGCGCGGTGCACGGCTCCCACCGCGCTGTCGGGGAACGTCTCGGCGTAGAACCTCGCGGCGTCCAACGCCGTGCCGTCGTACCAGAGACAAATCGTGTTCTTGCTGACCATCGTGGTTCTCCCAAATTGGCGGGATCTGCGCCATGGGGTGGCGCGCGTGATCGTCCGCTAGGGTTGCCGATCGTATGGGATCGTATCCGCATCGGCATCAAGCACGTGGCCGACGCGGGCATTCAAGACCGCAACGACGCGGACCGGCCCGGGGCGGCCATTCGGGCCCGGCGCCCCGTTTGATCTGCCTTATGATGGCCGCATGTCCTTGACCGTTCTGACCCTCTCCGTCGCTTCGGCGGCACGAGCCCAGCGAGCTGCACGAGCCCGCTGCCCGTTGCCGTGCGCCGCGCGCGAGAGACAGATGCTGATGATCTAGGCACCCGACTCTCTCCCCCGAAGGCCACGGCTCACCCCCGTGGCCTTTTTCTTTGTCCGTTCCCTTTTGAAAGGCTTGTCATGACCGACCCGCAACCCTTGCCGTTCAACCACCTGATGCCCATCACCGAGCGCCCGGCCGAGGTCTTCGTTCGTGGCGAAGGCGCCTGGCTGTGGGACGCCGCCGGCAAGCGCTACCTGGACTGGTTGCAAGGCTGGGCCGTCAATGCGCTGGGGCATTGCCCGCCGGTCATCACGCAAGCCCTGCAGGCGCAATCCACGCAGCTGCTCACGCCCAGCCCGGCGCTGTTCAACCTGCCCGCGCTGAAGCTGGCTGCGCGCCTGTGCGAGCTGAGCGGTTTCGCCCAGGTCTTCTTCGGCAGCACCGGGGCGGAGGCCAATGAAGGCGCGATCAAGCTGGCACGCAAGTGGGGCCGCGTTCAGCGAGCCGGCGCGCACGAGATCATCACCTTCGAGAACGGCTTTCATGGCCGCAACCTGGCCACCATGGCGGCCAGCGGCAAGGCCGGCTGGGACCGGCTCTTCCCGCCCCAGATGCCCGGGTTCGCCAAGGCCCGTCTGAACGACCTGGGCTCGGTCATCGGCGCGATCAGCGAACGCACCGTCGCCATCATGCTGGAGCCCGTGCAGGGTGAAGCCGGCGTGCGACCGGCCTCACCGGCCTTCCTGAAGGCTCTTCGGCAGCTGTGCGACGAGCGCGGCCTGCTGCTGATCTTCGACGAGATCCAGACCGGGTGCGGCCGCCTCGGGCGGCTCTTCGCCTTTCAGCAAGCGGGTGTCACGCCGGACATCATGACCCTGGGCAAGGGCCTGGGCGGCGGCGTGCCGATTTCCGCGGTGTTGGCGCAGGCGCACTGCAGCGTTTTCGAGCATGGCGACCAGGGCGGTACCTACGCCGGCAACCCGCTGATGTGCGCCGTCAGCCTGGCGGTGCTGAATGTCTTGAGCGAACCCGCGTTCCTGGCCCATGTGCTGGCCACGGGCCGGTTGCTGCGCAGCGGACTGGAGGATCTTTCGGCTCGCCTGGGCCTCGGCGAAGTGCGCGGCGACGGGCTGCTGCTGGCACTGGAGCTGGGCACCGAAACGGCACCGGCGATGGTTCGCGAGTGCCGCGCACAAGGCCTGCTCGTGAACGCCGCCCGGCCCGGCTGCCTGCGCTTCATGCCGCGCCTGAACAGCACGGCCGATGAGGTCCGGCAGGGTCTGGAGATCCTGGGCACCGTGTTGCGCCGGGCACGCGAACCGGCGCTTGCCGTGGCGTAGTGTGCGGCGGCGGCGTCGCATCGCCCCGGAGCGCCGGGTCTCGGCTACGACTGCGACGCGCGGCACGCATAGCGGGCCGCCTGCAACCCGTCGCCGCCCGTGTAGTGCGGATAGCCGGGGTAGCGACACATCGGCCTCGAGGCCTGCACCGGGAACGGCGGCAAGCTGCTCTTGTTGGTCTGCTCGATGGCGTCGGCCGGCGCCTGGCCGGTGGTCACCCAGCGATCCAGCGGGTCCAGCAGGTCGGCCATCGTCGGGATGGCGCGCTTGTCGCTGACGGCCCGCGCATTGCCGCTGTGCGTGGACGACGGCGACACATACAGGCGCACGGACGGGTCCACCGCCGCCTGGCCCAGCCGGGCCACCACCGCGTTGTAGTAGTCGATGCCCATCAGCGGGGTCTGTGCGCGGTCGGCGGCGTTCTCGCGGATGATCAGCTTGCCACCCCGCGCCAAGAAGGCCGACAGGTCCGGGTTCGTGGAGTCCATCAGGGCGGAGGTCTGCTGGACGCGCGACACGAATGCCTCGGGGCGATAGGTCCGCACGTCGAACGCCGCGTCGCGGGCCACCGCGTAGCGGATCCAGTTGCTGCCATAGAGCCAATGCGTTGCCGCTGTCGCGGCGCTTGGCGGCACGGTGGGGGCTGCGGTGCCGGTCACCCATCGCACCATGCTGAGGGCCTGAGGGCCATCCAGGCTGTCTTCGTGGCCGTAGAGCCACTGCGGATAGGTGGCTAGGCCGTTGGCCAGCGGGAACGAGAAGCGGTAGGGCGAGTGGAGGCTCTGCAGCAGCGCCAGTTCGGCGTCCGACAGGCATTGCGGCCCCGCATCGGTGCCGTCGGTGCAGCGCAAGGCCCGCAGGTCCACGCGCGCCTGGCAGGCCCGATAGTTGTTGATCACGCCGTCCACCCGCCCATCCAGGGCATCGCAGGCGTCGGCCGTGGCCTTGGCGATCAGCGGCACCTTGGCCGCATCCAGCCAGTCGCTGAACTGCGGCACCGAGTTGCGCACGAAAGCGTGGAACAGGCCCGTCCAGTTGATGACGGGAACGACGCTGACGATGCCGTCGTAGTCGGCCGGGAAGCGCTGGGCCATCGTCAGGCCTTCGCGCCCACCTTCCGAGCCGCCGAAGTAGTAGGTCTGGCCCGGTGCTCGGCCGTAGAACGAGCGCATGAGATCGACGGCCACGTCCCGGACCTTCTTGTACGACGCGAAGGCAAAGTTCTCCAGCATCTCGTCGTTCAGCGCGAAGGCTCCGGGCTCGCCGGGCGGGTAAGCGGACGCCTGGTGGCCGGAGTCGGTGCCGAAGGTGGCGTAGCCGCGCGCGATGGGCAGCGGGTCGCCCGGCGCGGCGTCGCGCAGCGGAGCCAGGCCCGTGACCAGCACGCCGTTGAATCCGCCGCCGCCGTACTGCAGCGCCTTGGCGTTCCACGACGTCGGCAGGTTGAGCTGGAAGTTGATCGGCTGCGCTGCCGCGTCGCGCGGGGCCACGCTGCCCAGCAGCTTGCAGTACTCCGGCGTGGCGGGCGTGACGCTGTTGCCGCTGACCGCTTCGGGCACGGCCGCCACGAGCACCGCCGAGGCCACGGTGGCAGGGCCACTGGGCAGGCCGATGGACGACGCTGGAACGGACTTGCCGGCCAGGCCTGCGCAGGCCACCCCCAACTGCGCGGCAGACGGCACGCTGCTGCAGGCGGCCAGCCCGATGGCGCCGGTGGCGGCCATCAAGGGCAGCAGGGATCGGATGTTCATCACGCAGTCTCCAGGTTCGTTGTAGGCGGATGCTAAGACTTGGTGCCCGAGCCGAACACAGTCCGCGCCACGGCAACGAACGGGTCGATCAACGGGCTGGCAAGGTCTCGACGCCAGCAAGCCACCACGTCGAAACTCTCGGGCGCGTCCTGCAAGGGCCGCAGCACCACACCGCTCGGCGCGCCCGCGGCGGCACAGGCCGGGACGATGGCCAAGCCCTCTCCGGCGAGCACCAAGGCCATCGCCGCGTGCACGGTCTCGACGCGCTCGACCACCTGCATCGTCACCTGGTGCCGCCGCAACAGCGAAGCCACCAAGGACGTGTCGGCGTCCTCCTTGAACGTCGGCAGGCCGATCAGGCGCAGCCCTTGCAACCGCGCCACCGGAACGGCGCTCAGGCGAGACAGTCGCGAATTCGACGGCATCGCCAGGCGCAGCGGTTCCGACCCGACGAAGGCGGTGGCGAGGTCGGCGCGTGTCGGCGGCGGCATGCACAAACCGATCGTCACCTTGTGGCTGAGGATCTGCGCCTCGCAGGTCAGCGTGCTCATCTCGACGAACTGCAGCTCGACGTTCGGAAGCGCCACGCGCAGCGCGGGCACCAGGCGCGGCAGCCAGGCGTAGCCCAGCGAGAACATGTAGCCGATGGACAAGCGGCCGCGGCGCCCACCGGCGATAGCGCGGGCCGACTCGAAGCCTTCGTTGGCGAGCGCCAGCGCTTCGCGGGCCCGCACATAGAGCGCGCTGCCGGCGTCGGTCAGGCGCATGCCGCCGGGCCCGCGGTGGAACAGCGCCGCGCCGATCTGCGATTCGAGGTTTCGGATGTGCACCGACAGCGGCGGCTGCGCCATGTGCAGCTGCTGCGCCGCCTTGCCGACGCTTCCGGCTTCAGCGACCGCGACGAAGTGCCGCAGGCTCTTGAACTCGTAGGGCATATGGGATTGGTATGGGTCGATGGCAATCGAGTATTTGATCCAGCGCAGCCCGTGTGTCAATCTGGATCCACACTACGTTGCGCCCTTGCACGGCCTCCGAGATGAACGAGGAACTCTGCTTTTGGCCGGCCACCCGCCTGCGTGAAGCCATCGGCCGCCGAGAGCTGTCGCCGGTCGAGCTGGTGCAGGCGGTGCTGCAGCGGGCCGAACGTTTGCAGGGCCGGCTCAATTGCTTCGTCACGATCTGCCGCGACGAAGCCCTGCGTGAGGCGCGAGCCGCGGAGCGCGCCTTGATGCGCGGCGAGCCGCCTGGCTTGCTGCACGGCATCCCGTACACCTGCAAGGATCTGGTCGACACGCGCGGCGTGCGCACGACGCTCGGCTCGAAGCTGTACGCGGCCAACGTGCCGGAGCACGATGCGGTCGCGGTGCAGCGGCTTCGCGCCCAGGGCGCCATCCTCATCGGCAAGACGACGACGTCGGAGTTCGGCGCCAAGTGCCTGACCGATGCGCCGTTGTTCGGGCGCACGCCGAACGCATGGAACCCGCTGCACACCAGCGGCGGGTCCAGCGGCGGCGCGGCGGTCGCGGTCGCGAGCGGGATCGCGCCGATCGGCGTGGCCACCGACGGCGGCGGCTCCACGCGCATACCGGCGGCCTGCAACGGCGTGGTGGGCTTGAAGCAGAGCATCGGTGTCGTGCCGCATTCGCAGGTGCTCGATGCCTTCGGCAACCTGACCTACGTGACGCCGATGTCGCGGACCGTTGCCGACACGGCCTTGATGCTGCAGGCGATGGCCGGTGAGGATCCGTCGGATCCGTGGTCCACCGGCGTGCAGTCTTCCGACTATCTCGGTGCGGCGGCCCCCATGGCCGATCTGCGTGGCAAGCGCGTGCTGTTCGCCTGTGCGCCATCGGGCCGCCCCGTCGCCTCGGACGTTCGCGCATGCTTCTCGCGCGCCATCGCCCGACTGCAGGATCTGGGTGCCGAGCCGGTCGAGATGTCGACGCAAGGGTGGGACATCGAGCCGCTGTGGCGCACGATCAACCACACGGTGTGGCGCGCGCGCTTCACGAGCCTGACCGAAGCGAACCCGGCCGAGATGAGCCCATCGCTGATTCGCCAGCTGGAGCTGGCGGGTCACTACAGCGCGGTGGACTACCAGAGCGCCAACTTCGAGCGGACGCGCCTGTTCCGCCGTGTCCAGGGTTTGCTCGCTGAGGCTGACTTCATCGCCGTGCCGACGCTGTCGCGAACCGCGCCTTCGATCGAACAGGACCTGTTCGACCCGCTGGAGATCGACGGCCACTCTTACGCCGAGATGCGGCCGAACTGGTTCCCCTGGACGATGCCTTTCAACTTGACCGGCCATCCGGCCATCACCTTGCCCTGCGGATTCGGTGCCGATGGGCTGCCCGTCGGCGTGCAACTGATCGGCCGCCTGCGCGGAGAAGCCGAGCTGCTGCAGGCTTCGGCGTTGTTCGAACGGGCTGGCGATCTGCTCGGCCAATGGCCCAACCTCCCCAACCTGGACGCATGATGACAATGACATCCATGCCTCGCCTTGCGGCGGTGCTTCTTGTCTTCCTCGCAGCCTTCGCGCTGCCCGCCTCGGCGCAGCGCGCGGCGTCTGCGCCGGCTGGGCCCTTGCGCCTCATCGTCGGCTTTCCGCCTGGAGGCGCGCTGGACATCCTCGCGCGTGCGCTGGCCGAGCAGCTGCGCGCCGGCGGCGAGGAGCAGGTCCTGGTCGAGAACAAACCCGGTGCGGCGACGCGGATCTCGATCGACTACGTGCGCACCGCGGCGCCAAACGGCCGTACCGTGCTGCTGTCATCGAATGCGCCGCTGATCCTCTTTCCGATGACCTACCGCAGCCTGAACTACGACGTCGATCGCGACTTCATTCCGGTGGCGCATCTCGTCGAAGTGCCGACCGTCGTCTCGACCGGCGCAGATCGACCGTATCGGACCTTGAAGGACTACATCGCCTGGGCGCGTGCCAACCCTACGCAGGCCAACGTCGGTTTGACCTCGCTCGGCGGTGCGCTGCATTTCGCCGTGATCGGCATGGGACGCGAGTTGGGTCTGCCGTCGCTCACGCCGATCCCGTACAAGGGCGGCGCGCCGCTCGCCACCGATCTGGTGGGCGGTCAGGTCTCGTTGTCGACTGATGCGCTGGCGAGCCAGTTGGAACTGCACCGCGGCGGCAAGCTGCGCATCCTCGCGGTCTCGGGCCTGACGCGGAATGCGGCGCTGCCCGACGTGCCGACCGTGCGTGAGGCCGGCATCAAGGCCTTCGATCATGCCAACGCCGCCTACGGCGCCTATGTCCCGGCGGGCACGCCGCCCGACGTCGTGCGCAAGCTCGAGTCGGCGCTGATCGCCGCCATTCACAGCCCGCAGGTCAAGGAAGTGCTCGTCCGCGCCGGACTCGGCGCCACCGGGCTGCCGGGCAAGGATCTGCGCCGGGTGCTGGACGAAGAGCGCAACTTCTGGCGGCCGATCGTGCAGGCCTCCGGGTTCCGCAGCGAGGATTGATTGGAGATCAGATGACGAACGACCCATCCGTGGACATGGACCCCGCCGAGTGGCAACTGCGCTGCGAACTGGCGGCCTGCTATCAGCTCACCGACCTGTACGGCATGTCCGACCTCGCGTCGACGCACATCTCGGTGATGCTTCGCGGCCCGGCGCACCACTTCCTGGTCAACCCGCTGGGCGTGCTGTTCGACGAGATGCGTGCCTCCGATCTGCTGAAGGTCGATCTGCATGGGCGCGTCATCGGCGGCGACCCGGCGCTGCTCAACCCGGCCGGCTTCGTGATCCACAGCGCGATCCACATGGCGCAGTCGAACGTGGTCTGCGTGATGCACAGCCACACCCGGGCCAACAACGCGATCGCGATGCAGGCGGCGGGCCTGCGGCCGCTCAGCCAGAAGGCCTGCGTGATGCTCGACTTCCTGGGCTACCACGACTATGAAGGCGCGGCCCTGGACGAAGACGAGCGCGAGCGCCTGGTGCGCGACCTCGGCCCCGAGGGCCGGGTGCTGATCCTGCGCAACCATGGCGCGCTGACCGTCGGCCGCACGGTGGGCGAAGCGTTCTGCTGGATGCTGCGTCTGGAGACAGCCTGCAAGTACCAGATCGACGGTCAGGCCGGCGGCCAGGCGCTCCACGAGCTGTCGGAGGCGACGATCCGGCACACGCGGGCCCAGGGCCGCAAGATGCTCGGCGCCGGCGGCTTCCTGGAGACCGGCAAGGTGGAATGGCCCGGGCTGCTGCGCAAGCTCGAACGCGAAGGCGGCACTTCCTATCGAAGCTAGAGGAACGAGAACGCCGTCGACTGGGCGAACGCGTCGCGAATGTGCTGGATGCGTTCGCGGTTGAGCCGCTCGGCCGACGCAGCGTCGCCGCGTGCCACCGCGGCGAGCAGCATCTCGTGCTCGGTGATCGACGCTTCCATGCGGCCTGGGAGCATGGCCGTGCGGTTGCCGACCAGGCGCAGGCGGTTCTCGATCACGAGCACGTGTTCGGCGAGCGACTCGCTTCGGCAGCACTCGACAAGCGTGCGGCGAAACGCCAGCGCGTGATCGAGGTACGAGGCCACATCGCCCTTGCGTGCCGATTCGGTCAGGCGGCGCAGCGACGCCTGCAGGCGCTTCAGATGCGCGTCGTCCATGTGCCGGGTCGCCAGGCGCGCCACCAAGCCTTCGAGCACCTCGCGGATCTCGAGCAGTTCGAGCACCTCTTCCGGCGAGAGTTGCCGGACGGTGACGCCGACGAAGGGCACGCGCGTCAGCAGGCGCTCGACTTCGAGCTGTCGAATGGCCTCGCGGATCGGCGTGCGGCTGACCTCGAACTCGGCCGCCATGTCCTGCTCGGTCAGCTTCGTGCCCGGCTTGAGTTCACCGCGCAGGATCGCGGACCGGATCTTCTCGGCGACTTGCTCGACGGACAGTTGCTTCGTGACGGTCATCTGCCACTTATACAAGAGAAGTCGCTCGGGGCATCCTGCCGCGCGTATTCGGCGGCGGTGTGCGGCATGCGCAAGACCAGCAGATGAAGCCCCGCGGCGCCGGCGCAGCAACCGCCGGTGTCTTTGCCGCACGAGAGGAACCGGCTCTCCCAGCGACCGAGGCGGCCCTGCGGTGCGACGTACTCGCCGGCCAGGACGAGCTGGAACTGCCCCGCCCCTGTTGCGGGCGGCAGTTCGACGGCCGATCCGGCAGGCACCAGCAACGAAAACGCTTCCAGGCCTTCCGCGTCCGGGTCTATCAGCGGGGTGCGGGCCGTGCCCTGCAAGGCTTGCAGGGTCGCGGCGTCGGCGCCTTCGTGCCAGGGACCGTGGGCGTGCCGCTTCGGACCGCGGCGCAGCTGGGCTCGATCGGCGGGCAGGAAGTGAGCGCCCGTCTCGTACGCGGCGCGGATGGTGAAGTAGCTCAAGCCCTCGGGCCCTGCAATGAGCGGCCCGTAGCCGGTGTAGGCCCCGGCATAGTGGGCCGAGCCCGGCCCGACTCTCTGGCGGCCCAGCGTCCCGGATCCTTCGGCGACGACCTGGAACTGATTCTGCGTGTGGAAGTGAGGATGCAGCACCGAGTGCGGCGGCTGTTCGACGAGGAAGACCGTCGGCGACAGCGCGGGGTCCCGGCCGCCATCCATCCACTCGCTGCGGTGGAAACTGAACCCGTTGTCGAGGCTGCGGTGGTGCCGGGTCTCTTGCGCCCGGTGCGCGGTTCCAAGCGCGATCACGGGCCTACTCCAGCTTGGCGCCCGACTCTTTGATGACCGCTCCCCAGCGAGTGACTTCGCTGCGCAGGAAGACCTTGAACTGCTCGGCCGAGCAGGGTCGGGGCCGTCCGCCGAGCGTCACGATGCGCTGCTGGAACTCGTTCGAACGCACGACCTTCGCCAGCTCATGGCTCAGCTTCTCGACCGTGTGCGCCGGCGTGCCGGCCGGGGCCAGCATGCCGACCCACGGCACCAGGTCGAATCCGTCCAGTCCGCTTTCAGACAAGGTCGGGATCGCCGGCGCGGCGGACAGGCGTTCGGCCGAGCTGACGGCAATCGCCCGCACCTTGCCGCCGGCCAGGAAGGGCTGCGCCGCGGCAAAGGCATCGAACGACACCTGCACCTCGCCGGCGGCGAGGTCGGTCAAGGACTTGGCCGCGCCGACATAAGGCACATGGGTCATCGCGATGCCGGTGCGGCGCATCAGCTCCGTCATCGCCAGATGCGACACCGAACCGTTGCCGGGCGACGAGTAGTTGACGGCGCCGGGACGGGCCTTGACGTAGGCCACCAGGTCCCGGAACGACTCGATCGGCAGCTTGCTGTTGACCAGCAGGATCAGCGGCGCGTCGTACACCAGGCCGATGGGTTCGAAGTCGCGCACGCTGTCGTAGCGGATCTTGTTGTACAGGAACGGGTTGCCGGCCAGCGCGGCCGATGCCGACAGCGTGAAGATCGAACCATCGGCCGGCATGCGGGCCACCGCGGCCAGCGCAACGCTGCCCGATTGCCCGGGCATGTTCTCGACGATCAGCGTGCGCCCGATCACCGGGCCGAGCCGTTCGACGAGCAGCCGGGCCACCACGTCGACGGACTGCCCCGGTGGATAGCCGACGATCAGCTTGCCGACCTCGTTCTGCGCCTGCGCGCTCGCGCAGGCGAAGAGCAAGGGCAGGGCGGCGAGTCTCAGGAGGTGGGAGGCGATGCGCATGCGGTCTCCTCAAGTTTCGACGCGCGAGCGCGACGGGTCGAGCAACAAGATGATCGAAGAGAAGTCGAGCCGGCCGCGGCCGTTGGCGCAGTGCACGGCATACAGGGCCGCCGCGGCGGCGCCGAGCGGCGTCGGCGACTGGCCAGAGATTGCTGCCTGCTGCGCCAGCCGCAAGTCCTTCAGCATCAGCTCGGACGCGAAGCCGCCTTCATAGCCGCGGTTCGACGGTGCGCTTGGCACCAGACCCGGCTCCGGCGAGTAGCTGGTGAGCGCCCAGCACTGCCCCGACGACTTCGACGCGATCTCGAAGAACTTGTGGCTGTCCAGGCCGAGCCGTCGCGCCAGCGCCAAGGCTTCCGAGACCGCGAGCATCGAGATGCCGGCGAGCATGTTGTTGCAGATCTTGGCCGCCTGGCCGGCACCCGCAGCGCCGGCGTGAACGATGGTCTTGCCCATCGCGTGCAACAGATCCTTGGCCTGCTCGAAGGCCGCTTCCGAGCCGCCGACCATGAAGGTCAGCGTGCCTGCCGCGGCGCCGCCAACGCCGCCGGAGACGGGCGCATCCAGCGTCGTGAGTCCTCTCTTGCCGAGCGCCTCATGGAACGCGGCGCAGGATGCGACATCGATGGTCGAGCAGTCGATGACCAGCGCACCGTCGCGCAACGGCAGGTCGCCGGCGACCAGCACATCCAGCACGTGCCGGCCGCTGGGCAGCATCGTGATGACGACCTCCGCGCCATCGACGGCGGCTGCCGGCGAACTTCTCATGCGCAGGCCGGCCTGTTCGGCGCGTTCCGACGCCGCGGCGCTGGTGTCGAAGCAGCGGACCTCGTGTCCCGCGTCCTTCAACCGGCTGGCCATCGGCAAACCCATGTTGCCGAGCCCGATGAATCCGACGATCGCCATGTGGCCTCCGTGGTCGAAAGGACTTCAGGTCATGCTGAAGATGACGGTCTTCTTGTGCGTGAAGTGGTCCAGCATGGCCTCCAGCGACGCTTCGCGCCCGAGGCCCGATTGCTTGGTGCCGCCGTAGGACAAGCCGGGCTGCACGACGATGTTCTGGTTGACCTGCACGAAGCCGGCCTGCAAGCGCTTGGTGGCGTCGAGCGCGGTCTTCAGATCGCGGGTCCAGATCGTCGCCGCCAGGCCGAAGACGCTGTCGTTGGCCAGCGCGATCGCCTCGTCGTAGCTGCGAAAGCGGATCACGCAGGTGACGGGGCCGAAGATCTCTTCGCGTGCCAGGCGGCAAGTGTTGTCCAGCCCGGTGAAGATCACCGGCCTGACGAACAGGCCTTGGCGCAAATCGTCGCGCGTCGGCAGCGCGCTGCATTCGAGCGCCTGCGCACCGGGCATCGCGCGCCCGGCCTCGATGTAGTCGAGCACCTTGCCCAGCTGGCCGCGCGAGATGATGGTGCCGATGTCGGTGGCCTCGGCTAGCGGGTCGCCCATCGCCATCGCATCGACGCGCGCCTTCAGTGCCACGACGAAAGCATCGTGGACCTTTTCGTGCACCAGGATCCGGCTGGCCGCCGTGCAACTTTGCCCTTGCCGCGTGAAGCGCATGCCGGCCACGGCGCCGGCGACCGCCTTGTCGAGATCGGCGTCGTCCATCACGATCATCGGGCTCTTGCCGCCGAGTTCGAGCGTGACGGGGATCAGCTTCTCGCCGGCGGTGCGGGCGACGATGCGGCCGGTTTCCACCGAGCCGGTGAACGTGACCTTGCCAACTTGGCGGTGCGCGACCAGCGGCGCGCCGCACTCCGGGCCGAAGCCCGAGACGATGTTCAGCACGCCGGCGGGCAGCGTCTGGTTGAGGATCTGGCAGACGCGCAGCACGGCCAGTGGCGCCTCTTCGGCCGACTTCACGACCACCGTGTTGCCGGCCACCAGCGCCGGCGCGATCTTCAGCGCCATCAGCATCATCGGCGCGTTCCACGGGATGATCACGCCGACGACGCCGATCGGCTCGCGCTGCGTGACGGTCAGCATGTCCGGGTGGAACGGCACCGACTCGCCCTTCAGCTCGGAGGCCAGGCCGCCGTAGAACTGCAGCGCATCGGCGACGACGCCGGCCTCGACGCGGCTTTCGGTGCGCAGCGCCTTGCCGGTTTCGAGTGCGACCAGCCGGCCGAGCTCTTCGACGTGATCGGCCAGCAGCCGCGCGCATTCGCTGACGAGCGCGCCCCGCTTGCGGGCCGGCATCGCGGCCCAGGCGACTTGCGCACGGGCCGCGGCGCTGACGGCGTGATCGATGTCGGTGGCATCGCTCTGCGCGGCGCTGGCGATCTCGCGGCCGGTGGCCGGGTTCACGACCGCGAAGCTGTGGCCAGACGCGGCGCGAACCAGCTGGCCGGCTATCAGGTTGTGGCCGCCGATGACGGCGGCGAGGCGATGGGGGTCGGTGTCGGGAACGAGCAGTTGCGTGTTCATCGTACGGTCCTTCACTTGGCGTCGGTCGATGCGGAAGCCAGCGGCGGCCAGCGCTTCTTGACCTTGATCACCCGCGCACTGCCGCGGCGCACGAAGCGCTTCGTGTCGTCGACCTGCGCCTGGTAGTCCCACACCGGTTGCGAGTCGGCCGGCAGCGAGTTGATGAACTTGCGGCGCGCCTGGCTGGCCAGCACCTGGGTGCTGATGGCGTGCGGATCCCACCGCGCCAACACCGCGGCCTTCAGTTCGGCCAGCACGTCGGGCCGAACAGCGGTGATGTCGCGCAGTTCGTTCGGGTCCTCCGCCATGTCGAAGAGCAGGTCGGGGTGGCTGTGCGTGTAGACGTACTTGTAGCGGCCGCGCCGCAGCATGCAGCACGGGCCGGTCACGCCCTCGGCGGTGTATTCGACGAAGGCCTCGCCCGATTCGACGTTCTGGCCGCTTTCATCGCCGGTGGCCACCAGCGGCGCGAGGCTGCGCCCGGCTATGGGCTCGACCCACGCCGGCGGTGCACCGTCGGCCGCGAAGTCGAGCAAGGTCGGCAGCAGGTCGACATGCGACACGGGTTGCGCAATGCGCCGGTGCCGCGGCCGGCGCGGGTCGTGGATCAGCAGCGGGACCTTTGCCGACCAGTCGAAGAACACGCGCTTGAACCACATGCCGCGCTCACCCAGCATGTCGCCGTGGTCCGACGTGAAGACGACGATGGTGTTGTCGTCGAACTTCGTGCGCTTCAGCGTTTCGAGCAGGCGGCCGACCTTGTCGTCGATGTAGCTGACCATTGCGTAGTACGCGTGGCGGGCGCGCCGCACCTGCTCGTCGGTGGCGCCCGCGCGGTCCAGGCCGTGCGAGTACTGCACCCACTGGCTGAGCTTGTCGCGCTGGTCCATAGCCATGTCGCCGACGATCGGCAGGTTGATGTCTTCCAGCGCATAGCGCTCGAGGTACTCGGGCAGGATGTGATACGGCGGATGCGGGTGCGTGTACGACACGCACATCATGAAAGGCTGCTCATCCTCGCGCGCCAGGTCGTACAGGCGCTGGATGGCCTTGGCCTCCACCTCTTCGTCGAAATCGAGCTGCAGGCTGCGGTAGCAGGAGCCGCTCTCGTCGACCGTGCTCAGGTTATGGCCCGGCGAATAGAAGCTGAACTCGCCTTCGGCCCAGTCGGCCACCCAGCCGAAATCGGCCGGGTAGATGTCGGTCGTGAGCCGCTCCTGGAAGCCGTGCTTCTGGTCCGGCCCGACGAAGTGCATCTTGCCGCTGAGGATGGTCTTGTAGCCCTGCTGCGCCAGGTAGTAAGGCAGCGTCGGCGTCGCGGCCTGGAACTCGCAGGCGTTGTCGAAGGCGCCGATGCGCGACGCGAACTGGCCCGACAGCAGCGAGAAGCGCGCCGGCGCACACAACGGGAAGTTGCAGTACGCGTTGTCGAACACGGTCGAACGCTCGGCCAAGGCCGCCAGATGTGGCGCCTTGACGGCGGCGTTGCCATGGAAGGGCAACACCGGCGCTGACAGCTGATCGGCCATCACGAACAGGATGTTGGGCTTGCGGATGTCGGGCTTGCTCATGTGGCTCCTAGGCGGCTCCTGGATGGTGTTGGATTGAACAATACTTGAATAACCGTTGTATGCAATATAGACTGGGGTCATTCGTACAACATGGGGACAAACCATGAGTGATGCCCAGAGTCGTGCGCAGAGTGATGCCCAGAGTGAGGCCCGCTCGCTGCCGCTGGCCGGCGTTCGTGTGCTGGACCTGACCCGGGCCTTGGCGGGCCCTTTCTGCACGATGATCCTGGGCGACCTCGGCGCCGATGTGATCAAGGTCGAGCCGATCGGCGGCGACATGATCCGGCAGTGGGGCCCGTTCGATCGCGGCACGAGCGCCTACTACCTCAGCGGCAACCGCAATAAGCGTGCGATGGCGGTGGACTTCCGCAACCCGCGCGCGCTGGAGATGTTGCGCGCCATGGCCGTTCGTTGCGACGTGGTCGTCGAGAACTTCCGGCCCGGCGCGGCCGAGGCGATGGGGCTGGACCACGACACGCTCGTCGCCGCCAATCCGCGGCTGATCCATGCCAGCGTCACCGGCTTCGGCCGCACCGGCCCGGCCGGCGACCGCCCCGGCTTCGACCAGATCGCGCAGGGCTATTCCGGCCTGATGAGCGTCACCGGCTCCGAGGCATCAGGGCCGGTCCGCGTCGGCGTGGCGATCGGCGATCAGACGGCCGGCATGTGGTGCGCGATCGGCATCCTGTCCGCGCTGGCGCAGCGCAGCGCAACGGGCAAGGGGCAGCGCGTCGAGACCTCGCTGCTGGCCGGGCTGGTCGGGCTGATGAGCGTGCAGGCTCAGCGCTACCTCAGCCTGGGTGAAGTCCCGGGCCTGGCCGGCAACACGCATCCGGTGATTGCGCCGTACGGCGTCTTCGAGACCGCGGACGGGCCGTTGAACATCGCCCCGGCCACCGACGACATGTGGAAGCGGCTGTGCGCGGTCCTCGGCTTGCAGCGTCTGCCTGACGACCCCCGCTATGCGACGAACGCCGCGCGCATCGAGCGCAGGCAGGAGCTGAAGGACCTCATCGAAGCGAAGCTCCGCGAAGGTACGCGTAAGGCGTGGTCCGACAAGCTGCTGGCCGCCGACATTCCGGCCGGGCCGATCAACACGCTGGCTGACGTGTTCGCCGACGAGCAGGTACAGCACCTCGGGCTGGTGGAAGACGTGACGCATGCCGAACTCGGCCGCATCCGGCAGGTCGGCAGCCCCGTCGTGCTCGACGGCCGGCACGGACAGAGCATCCGCCGCGCACCGCCGGTGCTGGGCGAACACACGTTCGAGATCCTCGAGGAATTCGGCTATTCGCGCAGCGACCTCGACGCGCTCGCCGGTGCCGGCGTGATCCGGCAGCATGGAGCGGTCCAGTGAGCGCGGGCACCGCCCCGACGCTCGACATCGACGGCGACACCGCAACGATCACGCTGCGCCGGCCGTCTCAGCACAACCGCATCGACCCCGACGATCCACCGCTCGTCTGCCGCTACCTCGAACAGATTCGCAGGCAGCCGTCGCTGCGGCTTCTGGTGCTGACGGGCGAGGGCGACAAGACCTTCTGCTCCGGCTACACGCTGGCGCGCATCGGCACGCACCTGGACCGCTCGTTCGAAGACATGCTCGACGCGCTCGAAGCCGTCGAGATACCCACGCTGTGCCTGATGAACGGCAGTGCCTACGGCGGCGGCACGGACCTGGCGATGGCATGCGACTTCCGCATCGGCGTGCGGGGTTGCCGCCTCTTCATGCCGGCCGCGCGTTTCGGGCTGCACTACTACCCGGGCGGCCTGCGCCGCTTCGTCACCCGGCTGGGGCCGACGGCGACGAAGAAGATCTTCCTCACCGCGGCATCGCTCGGCGACGAAGAGCTGCTGCGCATCGGCTTCCTCACGGAGCTGGTGGACCGACCCGATCTCGCCGCAACGATGAGCAGCTACCGGGACGACATTCGGCGCTGCGAGCCGGACGCCGTCCGCTCGATGAAGCATCACATCGACAGCATCGCGGGCGGCGCATGGAACGAAGAGCTGGGGCGCGCCGCGTACGAGGCCTCACTGCGATCGCCCGAGACCCTGCGGCGGCTGGCGAGTCTGGATCCAGGCCAAGCAACGTCGCCGTACCGGCGAAACGGTGCTGCGCTCGACCCGCGTTCAACCCGCTGAGCGCCGCCGGATGCGGCGCGATGCGGCACCCGTCGCCAGCAGGCCGGCAGCCATCAGCGCCCAGGACTGCGGTTCCGGCACCGGCTGTGCCAGCGTGTCGGCGAACGTCAGCGTGACGCTGGAGCCGTCGAGGTTCCAGATCGCGTATTCGGTCTGCCCGCCGATGTCGAAGCTGAGATAGCCGCGCGCATCGCCGGCCGCCACCGGCTGCCAGTTCGGGCCGGCCAGCAGGCTGCTGCTGCCATCGGCAGCCACCGTCCACAGCGAAACGCCCCAGAACGAGAACCCGCCCGACGCGGCGGTGAGCCAGGTGAAGCTGTCGCCGGCATGCGGCAGGTAGCCGCCCACCAGCTGGTAGGCCACATCGCCTTGCAGAGACGCCTGGCCCGTGATCGCGACCTGGTCCGACTGGCCGCCCGCGCCGAGCTCGATCTGCCATGTCGACGGGTCGCCGCCCGAGACCGTCACGTCGCTGGCAATCGTCAGCCGGCCGATGCCGGCATCGCCCGGTGCGACCGTGGTGCCCATCAGCTGCACGCCGAAGCCGGGCAGGCTGCCCGACAGCGTGCCGCTGCCGCTGAGCATGCCGCCGGCGAGCGAGACGAAGCCCACCTGGAGCTGACCGTCGACGCTGGTCGTGCCATTGCCGTGACGGTAGGTGCCGAAGCCATTCACCACGCCGCCGGTAGCGACGTGGAAGCTGCCGCCGTCGTTGACGATGGTGCCGTCGTTCTGCAGCGTGCCGTTGTTGGCGAACTGGCCCTGGTTCAGCAGCGTGGCGCCGCCGGCGTTCCACCAACGGCCGTTGTTGACCATGCTGGCGCTTGCCAGGTTGACCATGCTGCCGCCGGCGTAGCTGTTCAACGTGCCCTCGGTGTGGTTGACGAAGCTACCGGCATTGCTGATGCTGCCCTGGTTGTCCAAGGCGCCGCGGTTCTGCATGAAGGCGCCGGCCGCGTTGTCGATCGTCGCCGCGCCGGTGTTCAGCACGTAGCCGCCGCTGCGGTTGTAGAAGGCGCCGGCGTTGCTGATCGGGCCGCTGTTGACGAAGTTGTTCGACAGGTTGTAGGCATAGTCTGTCGATGCGATGGCAACGGCGCCTGCCACCGGCTGGATCTGGTAGGCCAGGCTGTTGCTCAGTGCGAGCGACAGGCCGGTGTTTGCGGCTGCCACCAGGCTGGCGGACCATGGGGCGCCCAGGCCGACGAGGCTCAGGTCGAGCCTGTCGGCGCCGCTGATTCCGCCGCTGGCGCTGAGCCAGTCGAACCGGTCGTCCAGGTCCGGCATGCTGGCGGACAGCCATTGCACTTGCACCGGCACGCGGTTGGACACGCCGAACGACGCCGTGCCGTTGACGACCAGGCGGTCGTGCGTCTGCGCGTCGACGATCTCCAGCACGAGCGAAGGCACCGGCGCGCCCGAAGTCGCATCCGGCCCGTAGATGGCGAGGTAGTCGTTGATCGTCAGCGTGCCCGGTGAATTGCCCGGCGTGATCTGGCCCGTGTTGGGCATCAGCACACCGCCGCTGATGGTGCCCAGGCCGGCCAGCGTGCCGCCCCACAGCACGGTGCCGCCGGCCTGCGACAGGCTGCCGTCGACGCGCGTCAGGCCGCTGTTCTGCACGAAGCTGCCGCTGCCGCTGATGGCGTCGCCGGCATGCAGCCACAGCGTGCCGCCGTTGTTGACGAGCTGGCTGTCGTTGCGCAGCTGGCCGGCGTAGAAGGTGCTGCCGCCGGTGAGGGTCAGCCGGCCGGTGTTGGCGATACTGCCCTGGTTCTGGCTGTCGCCCCCGCCACCGAGGACCATGTCACCGCTGTTCTGCAGGCTGGCGCCCGCCGCGTTGCCGAGGCTGTTGACCGTCAGCGCGCCGCCGTTGCTGAACGAGCCGCTGTTGTTCAGTGTCGGCAGGTTGGTGGTCGCGCCCGCAGCGGCAGAGAAGTGGCCGCTGTTGCTGAAGGTGCCGGCGTTCAGCAGGGCGGTGTTGGACAGGGTGCCGCTGTTGACGATGGCATTCGCCTGCACATAGACGGCGTTGCTGAAGGTTCCCGCGTTGGTGATCGAGGCCAGCGAGGAGACGCTGCCCTGGTTCATGAAGTTGCCGTTGTTCACCAGGGTGCTGGCGTTGATCGTGCCGTCGCGCTGGGACAGGGTCTGCGACTTGTTGGTCAGCGTCACGCCCGTGTTCACCACCAGGCCTGCCGCGCCGTACAAGCCGACGCCGCTGCCGAGCGTGGTGTCGATCGTGAAGATGTGGGTGCCGCCGAACTGAAGGCTGTCGGCGCTGCCGTCCGGCGTGATGAACGTGCCGCTGTGCGTGCCGCCGCCCAGGAGGCGCAGCGTCCCTGACTTCACCTCGACGCGGCCGCTGTTGTTGAAGGGCGTGGAGATCGACGCCACACCGCTGCCGGCGGACTTGATGAAGCTGCCGGCGTTGTCGAACAGCACCGGCGCCTGGCCGGGTGCAACGGCCTGGGCGCCGATGCCGAAGTCACCTTGCACGTCGAAGGTCGCGCCCTTCGCATTGACGAAGCTCGTGCCGGGCGCGAGCTCGATGAAGCCGCCCTGGAACAGCGCCAGGCCGCGGTTCTCGACGGCGCTGGCGGTGCTGCCGCCGACCCCCAGCGACTTGGTGCCGTCGCCGTCGAAGGTCAGCCCACCGAAGGCGTGCACGCCGCCCACCGTGGCAATGCCACTGCTGCCGTGCGCCAGCAGCGGGCCTTGCACATCGACGGCCGCCGTGCCCCACAGGGCGCCGCCGTTGCTGAGCGTCACGCCGCCGAGTTGCTGGCCGCTAAGTGAATTGAAGCTGGCATGCGCGCCGCTGATGGACAAGCTGCCCGGCTGGACCGCGGTGTCGAAGACCGTGTCGCCGGTGATGGACGTGCTGCCGGCGCGGTAGCTGCCGCTGACGCGATTGGCGGTCGCGTTCGGGTTGTTGGAGCCCGCCGTGGCGCCGCCGAAGTCAACCGCGCCATCGCTGTCGATCGTCGAGCCGGCCGCGAACGTGTGGTAGCCGGCAAAGCTCATCGTCGACGAAGCGCCGCCGCGGAACACGGCCGTGCCGCCGTGTTCGCCGCCGCCCAGGCTTTCCAGATGGCCGGCGCTGCCGATGTCGACCGTGCCCTGGTTGTAGAACAGCGTCTCGATGCGGATCAACGACGAGGTGGCGGCCGTGCTCAGGTTCAGCGTTCCCAGGTTCTCGTAGCGGCGCAGCGCGCTGAAGTCGCTGCCGCCGCTGCTGCTGCCATCGTCGTAAACGGTGAGCCCGCTGCTCAGCGTGCCCGTGGTACGCAGCACGGCGTCGTCGTAGAGCGCGAAGTAGCTGGCGACGCGGCTCACGCTGCCGTCGAAGCTCAGCCTCTGGCTGTCGGCCACCGACAGGTAGTTGTTGAGCCCCGTGTCGGTGAAGGCATGCAGCGTGGTCGCACCGGTGCCGCGGACGACCGCGACACCGGGCGCGTTGCCACCGATGGGATTGTTGATCTCGTTGATGACGCCGCTGCCGTCGATCGCGATCTGGCCGGCCAGGCTGAGCTTGTCGATGCTGGCCGCCACCGTGTGCAGCGTGTTGCCGGTGTCGATGTACAGCGAGCCGCCGCCGCCCTGCGTCACCGAAGCGAACGCGGCGCTGGGCATCAGCGCCGTCACGCCGCTGAACGGGCTGCTCCACACCTGGATGTAGACCTGCGAAGCCGAGTTGATGGACACGTCGTCACCCGCGCTCGGCAAACCGTTGCTCCAGTTGCCGGCATAGCCCCAGAACGACAGCGTCGAGCAGTGCGTGCCGCTGTTGTTGAGGCCGGCGCAATCGGCCGCGTCGGCCACTTCGCCACCTGGGTAGGCGAAGATCGGCGCGCCGCCGGTCCACGTGACGTTGGCTGCCGCCACCGGCGCGGCCAGCGGTATCGACGCGGCCCAGGCGGCGGCCAGGGCGATCAGGTGGCGCCGTGGCGCGGGAATGCGAGCAGCTTTCATGCGGTTCTCCGAAAGGTGGGTAGGCGGCGGCAAGCGCAGAGGCGTGGGCAGCGGGGCCGGTGCTGCACCCGCGGCCGCTTTCATCGCGCGCCCGCTGCTCCCGCGCCGCGCCGCCGAGCCCGCATGCCCGTGCCCAGCAGGCCGGCCAGCATCAGCCACGCGCTGGCCGGCGCGGGCACGGCGGTGATGCTGGCGCCGCTGCCCTGCAGCTCGATGTAGAAGGCGTAGTTCGCCCAGCTGTCGCTGTCGTTGACCAGCCAGCCGCTCAGGCTCTCGCTGGCCGTGGCGCTCCTGGTTTGCAGCCCCAGGAAGCTGGCATAGCCGGTGTTCCCGATGACATTGCCGTTGGCGTCTGCTGCCGCCGCCGTGATGCCGGCATACACGCTGTTGCCACCGGCTGAACCGTCGGGGTTGACGACGAAGATGGTGGCCTGCACAAACGCAGCATCGCAGGCCGATGCGTTGCAGCTGCCGCCCTGCTGCAGCGTGTAGTCGACCGAGCTGTCGATGCGAAGGATGGTGTGCGGCGCCAGGCTCAGGAGCGTCTGGTCGTAGCGCTGGGGGCCGAGGTCGGCCGACAGCCCGACATAGCGCGTGTCGCCGCTGGCACTGCCCTGCAGCGACAGGCCTGCGCTGTCGATCGTGACCTGGTAGCTGGCGAATGCGCTGCTGCCGCTCAGTTGAGCCGTCAAGCCGGCTGGCGGCAGCGTCGTCGTGCTGCCGGACCAAGGCACGACCGTGTTCCGGTAGTCGGTCCACAGGTTCGACGGGTCGGTCCCCTGCGCGCTGGCCACGACCGCGAAGTTGTCGATCACGCCTGCCCCACCGAGCGTGAACAGCCCGTCGCCGGCAGGCTGGTCGTTCATGTCCAGCGCGGTGAACGTGATGTCGTGCACCGAGCCCTGGACACTGAAGCCGGCTTGCGCAGCCGGGCTGAGCGCGAGAAAGGCGGTGGCGGCCAGCGCCGGGGTTTGCCAGCGCTTGCGCCGGTGCGGTCGGACCTTGCGGGAGTGCGGCATGTCGGGGTTCTCCGATGGGACGGCGAGGTTGTAGCCAGGGCCGCGTTATGCGCGCGTTATGGCGGCTGCGCCTGCGCCACGCTGCAGCTGATCCATCGCCTGCGTCCGAAGGCGCGGCACGTGGTAGTCGTCACCGATCTGCTGCCGCTGGGCCGCGCCGGGCTGGCGTCAGTTCAGTCGCGCCGGCGAAACGCGAACCAGCCGGCCAGCGCGGTGAACGTCAGGATGATGGCCACGATGACGATGAAGCCGTGCGGGCTGTCGGCCAGCGGAATGCCACCGACGTTCATGCCCAGCAGGCCGGCCACGATGTTGATCGGCAGGGCCAGCACCGTCACGACGGTCAGCGTGAACAGGCTGCGGTTGGTCTGCTCGCCGAGCTGCGCCGCAATCTCTTCCTGCAGCAGCTTGATGCGCTCCTGCAGTTCCGACACGTCGCGGATGATCAGCGTGAACTCCTCGGTCGCCTGGCGCAGCTCTTCCAGCGCCTGCGCCGTGACCCACGGCGGCGGCAGCCGCAGCAGGCGGAACAAGGCGCCGGGCTCGGGCGCCAGCAGGCGCTGCAGCCGAACCAGCACGCGGCGCAGCTTGCCCAGGTCGACGCGCTTGTACTGCAGCCGCCCGGTCAGCAGCTTGTCTTCGATGCCGTCGACCTGCAGCGTGGCTTCGCGCACGATGCGCACCAGCACGTCGCCCTGGTCGTGCAGCAGGTGGTTCAGAAACGCCACCGACGACGCGAAGCGGCAGCCGTCCTTCACGTCCTGGCGCAGCCGGTCGATCGAGCGCAGCGGGTGGATTCGGGCGCTGATCGCCATGCGCGGCCCGACGTTGACCCACAGCGTTTCGATCTCCGAAGGGTCGAACGCGAACTCGAAGGCCACGTCGTTGACCACCGCCACCAGCGTGTCGTGTGCGTCTTCGATGCGCGTCGAGCGCGAGCCTTCGCGCAGCGCCTCGAAGAACGCCGGCACGACCGCCAGATGGTCCTTGATCCAGGCTTCCGCGGCGGCGTCGGTCAGGTTGAAGTGCAGCCAGACGAAGCCATCGTCGGCGCCGGCGTGCAACCAGTCCAGCGCCTGCGCGAGGTCGACCGCCACGCCCGGCGCGCCCGCCGAGAACCGGTAGCCGCAGATCAGTCCGTTCTCGTCGGAGCCGTAGCGCAGCGCCATCCCCCGCGTCAGAACAGGTGCACGAACAGCCAGTACAAGGAACCCGACAGCACGATTGCGGCCGGCAGCGTCAGCACCCAGGCCATCGCCAGGTTGCGGATGGTCGACAGCTGCAGGCCGGAGCGGTTCGCGGCCATCGTGCCGGCCACGCCCGACGACAGCACGTGTGTGGTCGACACCGGCAGGCCGTAGATGTCGGCGGCGCCGATGGTCAGCATCGCCACGACCTCGGCCGACGCGCCCTGGGCATAGGTCAGGTGCGTCTTGCCGATCTTCTCGCCGACGGTGACGACGATGCGCTTCCAGCCGACCATCGTGCCCAGGCCCAGCGCGATGGCCACGGCCACCTTGACCCACAACGGGATGAACTTGGTCGCGTCGTCGATCTCCTTCTTGAAGGCTTTCAGGTTCGCCTTCGTGTCGGCGTCGAATTTGATGCCGGCGTCCTTGTCCAGGAAGCGGATCGTCTCCGAGGCCAGGTACATGTCGTTGCGCACGTTGGCCACGGCTTCGGCCGGCACGCGCGACAACGCGCCGTACTGCCTGACCTGGCTGCCGATGCTGCCCGTCAGGGCCGCCAGCGCCGGCACGACCTCGGGCGACAGCGCCTTGGTGCGCACGTAGTCCGACACCGTGCGCCGCGGATCGGCCGGCGCGGCCGCCGGTGCAGCCTTCTGCAGCGACGCCTGCGTCACCTGCGCCACCGCGACGAACTGCGTCATCTGGTCGACCGGCATGGCGCGGTTCAGCGCGTAGGCCATCGGCACGGTGCCGACGAGGATCAGCATGATCAGGCCCATGCCCTTTTGCCCGTCGTTGGAGCCGTGCGCGAACGAGACGCCGGTGCAGGTCAGCACCAGCAGGCCGCGGATCCACCACGGCGGTGGCTGGTTGCCGACCGGTTCTTCATACAGCGCCTTGTTCTTCACGAAGGCGCGCAGCGCCAGCAGCAGCAGCGCGGCGCAGCCGAAGCCGACCAGCGGCGACAGCAGCAGCGACCAGCCGACCTTGGTGGCCTGCGCCCAGTCGACGCCGCTGGTGCCGTCGCGGCCGTGCATCAGCGCATTCGCGATGCCGACGCCGATGATCGAGCCGATCAAGGTGTGCGACGACGAAGCCGGCAGCCCCAGCCACCAGGTGCCCAGGTTCCAGACGATGGCCGCGATGAGCAGCGCGAAGACCATCGCGAAGCCGGCGCCCGAGCCGACCTGCAGGATCAGCTCCACCGGCAGCAGCGAGATGATGCCGAAGGCCACCGCGCCGCTGGACGCCAGCACGCCGAGGAAGTTGAACAGCCCCGACCAGACGACGGCCACGTTCGGCGGCAGCGAGTGGGTGTAGATCACCGTGGCCACTGCGTTCGCGGTGTCGTGGAAGCCGTTGACGAACTCGAAGCCGAGCGCGATCAGCAGCGCCACGAAGAGCAGGATGTAGGGCAGGTAGGTCGTGGTGCGCGCGCCGGCGTCGCTGACGTCGGCGACCAGGCTCCAGCCGGTGAACAGCAGCCCGGCGGCGAGCAGGCCGATGAAGACGATGGCCGTCACCGGCCCCGGCTTGTGGTCGAGGTGCGGACGCGACGGCGCCGCCCGGGCCGGCAGCGCCGGGGCTGCTGAGGCAAGCGAATTCATGGACAGGTGCTCCGAACGGGGGAAGGAGCCGCATGCTCGGCGGCCGGCGTGACGGCGTCGTGACAGCGCGCTGGCGGCTCAGTAGGCTTCTGGTATGAACAGGTTCGCGGGCACCGGCTGGCGCGAGTAGTCTTCGTGGTGCTCGCGCTCGGGCAGCGCGATGACGGGCCGGTCGACCTCGTGGTAGGGCATCTGGTTCAGCAGGTGGTGGATGCAGTTCAGCCGCGCCTTCTTCTTGTCGTCGGCCCTGACCACCCACCACGGCGCTTCGGCGATGTGCGTGCGTTCGAGCATGATCTCCTTGGCCTTGGTGTACTCCTCCCAGCGGCGGCGCGACTCCAGGTCCATCGGGCTCAGCTTCCATTGCTTCAGCGGGTCGTGGATGCGGCCCAGGAAGCGCAGGCGCTGTTCGTCGTCGGAAATCGAGAACCAGTATTTGACGAGCTGGATGCCCGACCGCACCAGCATGCGTTCGAACTCGGGCACCGAGCGGAAGAACTCTTCGTACTGGTCGTCGTTGCAAAAGCCCATCACGCGCTCGACGCCGGCGCGGTTGTACCAACTGCGGTCGAACAACACCACTTCGCCTGCAGCGGGCAGGTGTGCGGCGTAGCGCTGGAAGTACCACTGCGTGCGTTCGCGGTCGTTCGGCGCCGGCAGAGCCGCGACGCGGCACACGCGCGGGTTCAGCCGCTGCGTGATGCGCTTGATGACGCCGCCCTTGCCGGCGGCGTCGCGGCCTTCGAAAAGGATCACGACCTTGTGCCGCGAGCTGACGACCCAGTCCTGCAGCTTGACCAGCTCGGCCTGCAGCCGGAACAGCTCGCGGAAGTACTGGCGGCGGCTGTCGGCGTCGCTGACGGCGGCGCCATCGCCGCCCGCGAAGCGCTCGACGTTGCGGTCTTCGAATTCGAGTTCCAGCTCTTCGTCGAGGTCGTCGCGCAGGTCTTCGTGGATGCGTCGGATCAGGTGCTGGTCGAGCGGGTCCAAGGCGCGCCCCCTTTCAACGCAGCATCTCGCGCAGCAGCTTTTCGCGCGCGTACAGCGCCGTGTCCGGCGCGTCCGAAAAGACGCCGTCGACGCCGAGCCGGAAGTGCGTCAGGATTTCCTGCGCCGGGTTGCCGCGGGCGTCGAAGGGCACGTTGTAGTAGCCCTTCTCGCTGCGGAAGGTGTACTCGTGCACGAACAGGCCGGCGCGGTGGGCATCGGCCACCAGCGGCGTCGCGGCTTGCTGGATCGCATCGGGATAACCGTCGAAGCTGCCATTGCCGTCCAGGTCCATGCAGTTGCCCGCGGCGTCGAGCCGGCACTTCACCGGCACCACCATCGGCTTCCAGGCGCCGATGCCGTCGGCATACGACTTGATCTGCGCCAGCCCCGCCGGCGTCAGCATCGAATCGAACAGCAGGTTGCTGCCGGCCAGCTTCCAGTCGGTGGGCTGGCTGTAGACGCGGTGCGCCGCGTCGTAGCCGTAGATCATCGTGCCGGTCTTGAAGTCGACGTCGTAGGCATCGATCAGCTGCACCTGCTTGACCACCGAGCCGATGCCGCGCATGTACTGCAGGCTGGTCGGCTCGAAGCTCTGCACGTAGATCGGCGCGTCGCGGTGGTTCAGGCCGTAGGCGTTGATGGCGGCCATCAGCAGGTCTTCCAGCCGGTCCGGGATGCGGCCGCTGCCCCACAGGTTCAGGTGGTAGCTGGGGTTCTTGGTCTCGGGGTAGACCGCGGTCACATGGCCGGTGTCCTTGGCCTTCTGCTTGATCAGCTCCAGCAGTTCCTGGAAGGTGGCGATGTGGAACAGGCCGTTGTAGGCCTGCGCAGCCGGGTGGTTGGGCGACTTGGCGCCCAGCGTCTTCAGTTCGGCCAGAGTGAAGTCACAGACGAACCAGTCGGCCGCCACCGGCTCGCCGTCGCCGTTTTCGCCGGCACGCTTGCGGCTGGCGAACTCGGGGTGGTCGGCGACGTTGGTCGAGGTGTTCAGCGTCACGTCATGGCGCACGACGAGTGCGCCGTCCTTGCTGACCACGATGTCGGGCTCGACCATGTCGACACCCATCGCGATGGCCAGCCGGTAGGCTTCGAGCGTCTCTTCGGGGAAGTAGGCCGACGCGCCGCGGTGCGCGATGACGCGCGGCCGGCGGTTGTCCAGCGTGTTGTGGCGCGCCCCGCCGTCGGCGGCGGCCGCCAGCGACGGGTCGTCGCGGAAGCCCTTGCTCTCGAAGTCGGCGGCCAGGGCCACAGAGGCGGACAGTGTGGCGATCAGCGCGAGGCCGATCGTGCGGGACTTGATGGGGGATCTGGCGATCATCGCGACTCCGGCTGTTGTTGTAGGCCGGGCGACAGGTTAGGTGCGCGTGGTGACAAGCCGGTGACGCGATGACCCGCCGGATCGTCAAGCACTATGGTGCGCTCGGTCTGGATCGCTTCGAGGCTCGGTACTAACCCGAGTGCTGCAATATAATGCTTGACCCGTCTTGCATCGGTGTCATAAAGTACAAGCAGGCATCATAGTGCATGCCGGCTACCCTGATGGAGACCTGATGAACCTGCACCGTATCGCCGCCGCGGCCGCCTGTCTGGCGCTTGCCGTGCCCTTTGCTTCGGCGCAGTCCACGAAGGTCAAGGTCGGTCTGATGCTGCCGTACAGCGGCACCTTCGCTGCGCTCGGCACCGCGATCGAGAACGGCTTCAAGCTCTACGTGGCCGAGCAGGGCGGCAAGCTCGGCGGCCGCGAGGTCGAGTTCTTCAAGGTCGACGACGAGAGCGATCCGTCGAAGGCCACCGACAACGTCAACAAGCTGCTCAAGCGCGACAGCGTCGACGTGCTCGTCGGCACCGTTCACAGCGGCGTCGCGATGGCGATGGCCAAGGTCGCGAAGGACACGGGCACGCTGCTGATCGTGCCGAACGCCGGTGCCGATGCCGTGACCGGCGCGATGTGCGCGCCGAACATCTTCCGCTCGAGCTTCAGCAACTGGCAGCCCGGCTACGCGATGGGCGAGGTGGTCGCGAAGAAGGGCCACAAGAAGGTCGTCACGATCACCTGGAAGTACGCCGCCGGCGACGAGAGCGTGCGCGGCTTCAAGGAAGCGTTCGAGAAGGGCGGCGGCCAGGTCGTGAAGGAGCTGAGCCTGCCGTTCCCGAACGTCGAGTTCCAGGCCTTGCTGACCGAGATCGCGGCCAGCCGGCCGGATGCGGTCTACACGTTCTTCGCCGGCGGCGGCGCGGTCAAGTTCGTCAAGGACTATGCCGCTGCGGGCCTGAAGAAGACGGTGCCGCTGTACGGCGCCGGCTTCCTGACTGACGGCACGCTGGACGCGCAAGGCGCCGATGCCGACGGCCTGCTGACGACGCTGCACTACGCCGACAGCCTGAACACGCCGCGCGACAACACGTTCCGCCTGGCCTACGCGAAGAGCTACAAGCTGCAGCCCGACGTCTACGCGGTGCAGGGCTACGACGCGGCGCAGATGCTCGGCATCGGCCTCGCGGCCGTCAAGGGCGACCTGGCGAAGAAGGCCGATTTCGCGATGGCCGTCGAGAAGGCGAAGATCGACAGCCCGCGCGGCCCGTTCATGGTCGGCAAGAGCCACAACCCGGTGCAGGACATCTACCTGCGCCAGGTCTCCGGCAAGGAGAACAAGCTCGTCGGCATCGCGTCGAAGGGTCTCGCCGACCCGGCCCGCGGCTGCAAGATGTAAGAAGGTGGCGGGCGGCAGCGCTGCCCGTTCCGCATGGACATCGCGACCTTTCTCGTGCAGTGCCTGAACGCACTGCAGTACGGCCTGCTGCTGTTTCTGGTGGCGTCCGGCCTGACGCTGATCTTCGGGATCATGGGCGTCATCAACCTGGCGCACGGCAGCTTCTACATGATCGGCGCCTACATGGCGTTCGCGCTCGCGTCGCCGGTCGCGGCCGTCTTCGGCGGCGGCTTCTTCGCCACGCTGCTCGTCGGCACCGGGCTGGCCGTGCTGCTGGGCTACGTGCTCGAGTGGGCGTTCTTCAGTTTCCTCTACGAGCGTGAACACCTGCAGCAGGTGCTGATGACCTACGGCCTGATCCTGGTCTTCGAGGAACTGCGCAGCCTGCTCGTCGGCGACGAGGTGCACGGCGTGCAGCCGCCGCCGCTGCTGGCCGGCACGCTGCCGCTGGGCGACTTGATGACCTACCCGGTCTATCGCCTGTTCGTCAGCGGCGTCTGCCTGGCGCTGGCCGGTGCGATGTGGTTCGTCTTCAGTCGCACGCGGCTGGGCATGACGATCCGCGCCGGCAGCGCCAACCGCGAGATGGTGCAGAGCCTGGGCGTCGACATCCAGTTCCTCTACCGCGTGGTCTTCGCCGCCGGCGTCGCGATCGCGGTGCTGGCGGGCATGGTCGCGGCGCCCGTGTCGTCCGTCTATCCGGGCATGGGCAACGCGGTGCTGATCGTCTGCTTCGTCGTCGTCGTCATCGGCGGCATCGGCTCGATCCGCGGCGCGCTGCTCGCGGCGCTGCTGATCGGCGCCGTCGACACCTTCGGCAAGGTGCTGCTGCCGCAGGCGGCCGGCGTGCTGGTCTACGTGTTGATGGCCTTGATCCTGTTGTGGAAGCCGAGCGGCCTGTTCAAGGCCGCATGACGAAAGCGCCATCGATGAACCGCAGCAAGCTCGCCTTCGCCACCGCCGTGTTCGCGCTGCTCGCGCTGTGGCCGCTGGGTGCCGGCTCGTACGGCGTCGACCTCGTCACGAAGATCATGATCTACGCGATCCTTGCGCTGAGCCTGGAGCTGCTGGTCGGCAGCACCGGGCTGGTCTGCTTCGGCCAGGCGGCCTTCTTCGGCATCGGCGCCTACACGGCCGTGCTGCTGTCGCCGGCCGAAGGGGCCTCGCTGGCCTGGCTGCTGCCGGCTTGCGTGGTGGCAGCCGGCGCCTATGCGCTGGCGGTCGGTGCGCTGTCGCTGCGCACCAGGGGCGTCTACTTCATCATGGTCACGCTGGCGTTCGCGCAGATGGCCTACTACGTCGTGCACGACACGCCGCTCGGCGGCGGCACCGACGGCATCTACCTGGCCGCCAAGCCGTCGCTGGGCGCGCTCGATCTGGGCCGCGCCGGCGTGCTGTACGCATTCACGCTCGCCTGCCTGGTCGGCATCTTCGCCTTTCTCGCGCTGCTGCTGCGCTCGCCGTTCGGGCGCGCGCTGGCCGGCATCCGCGTCAACGAGCAGCGCATGCGCGCCACCGGCTTCTCGACCTACCCGTACAAGCTGGCGGCGTTCACGGTTTCGGGTGCCATCGCCGGCCTGGCCGGCTTCCTGTTCGCGGTGAAGGACGGCTTCGTCAACCCCGAGCTGCTGAGCTGGCACCTCAGCGGCGCGGTGCTGGTGATGATCATCCTCGGCGGCCTGGGCCATCTGCGCGGCGCGCTGGTCGGCGCCTTCGCGTTCGCGCTGCTGCAGGAGCTGTTCCAGTCGGAGGCGGTCTTCGGTGCGTTCGCGAAGCACTGGCACCTGGGGCTCGGGCTGACGATCATCGCCAGCGTCGCGCTGCTGCCGCGCGGGCTGGTCGGGCTGCCGAGCCGCTGGCGCGAGCGCCTGGACGGCCGGACCCGATCGCAGCCACCGCTACGCGCCACCGGGGAGGCGGCGCGATGACGGCGGCGCCGGTGCTGCTGCGCGGCCGCGAACTGACACGCCGCTGGGGCGGCCTGGTGGCCGTGGACCGCGTCTCGCTCGAGCTCGAACGCGGCACGGTGCACGCCGTCATCGGCACCAACGGTGCCGGCAAGTCGACGCTGATCAACCTGCTGTCGGGCGAGATCGCGCCGTCCAGCGGCGAAGTCCATCTGCTCGGCAGCGACGTGACGCGCTGGCCGCAGCCCCGGCGCGCCCGCGCCGGCCTCGGCCGCAGCTACCAGCGCAACACGATCTACCCGGCCTTCAGCGTGCTGGAGAACTGCCGCCTCGCGGCGCAGGCGCGCCAGCAGCAGCCGTGGGCGTGGTGGCGCGATGCGCAGGCCGACGCGGCGACGCTGGCCGCTGCGCGCCAGGCCGCAGCACGGGCGGGCTTGTCCACGTTGCTCGACCGCCCGGCCGGCCTGCTGAGCCACGGCCAGAAGCGCCAGCTCGAAATCGCGATGTGCCTGGCGACCGCGCCCGAGGTGCTGCTGCTCGACGAGCCGCTGGCCGGCATGGGCGCCGAAGAGACCGAACGCATGCTCGCGCTGTTGGCCGAGCTGAAGGACGGCCACGCGATCCTGCTGGTGGAGCACGACATGGACGCCGTGTTCCGCATTGCCGAGCGCATCACCGTGATGGTCAACGGCGCGGTCATCGCGTCCGGCAGCCCGGCCGAAGTGCGTGCCAGCGCCGAGGTGCGCGCGGCCTACCTCGGGGACCATTGAGATGGCGGCCGAACCGATCGTCGATGCGCGCGAAATCCACGCCTGGTACGGCAGCAGCCACGTGCTGCACGGCATCGACCTGGCCATCGCGCGGGGCGAGACCGTCGGCCTGCTCGGCCGCAACGGCATGGGCAAGAGCACGCTGATCCGCACCTTGCTGGGCCATGTGGCGCAGCGCGAAGGGCGCATCACGCTCTTCGGCCGCGACGCGTCGCGCGCCAAGCCGCACGAGGTGGCGCGCCTGGGCGTGGCCTACGTGCCCGAAGGCCGCGGCGTGTTCCCGAACCTGAGCGTGCGCGAGAACCTCGTGATGGCGGCGCGCCGCGGCCGCGACGGCCGCGACGACTGGAGCTACGCGCGCATCCTGAAGATCTTTCCGCGGCTGGCCGAGCGTGTCGGCCACCTCGGCGGCCAGCTCTCCGGCGGCGAGCAGCAGATGCTGGCCATCGGCCGCGCGCTGATGACGCACCCCGAGCTGGTGATCCTGGACGAAGCGACCGAAGGGCTGGCGCCGCTGATCGTGGCCGAGATCTGGCGCGTCATCGCCGACATCCGCGCCAGCGGCATCGCGACGCTGATCGTCGACCGCGACTACCGCAAGGTGCTGGCGCGCAGCGACCGCGCGCTGGTGCTGCAAAAGGGCAGCGCGGTGCTGCAAGGCAGCGCCGACGCCGTGGCCGGCAGCGCCGAGCTGGCCGGTTACCTGGGCGTCTGAATCGCACCGGCCACCCCGCATGGCCAGCGCCTTCCGCCACTGCGTCGACGAGCACGTGATCCGCCATGACGACGGCCGGGCGGCACTGGCCGCGCCGGCGGACTGGGGCGGGCTGCCGATGGGGCTGGGCGTCATCCCCGGCAACGAAGAGCTGCACGACATCTGGAACCCGGTGGCGACCTTGCTCGTCGCGCGCTCGGGCCGCGGCCTGCGCTGGTATCGCCGCGGCCCCGTCACGCGCGAGCTGTCGACGCGGCCGCGCATGATCGAGCTGTACCCGCGCGACTTCCAGCTCGACTGCGGGCGCTGGCACGGCGATGCCGGCGTCTGCGTCGGCGTGCAGTTCCCGGCCGACGCGCTGCGCGCCCTGATGCACGACGACGTGGCCGAACTCGCGATGCCGCTGCGCCACGAGATGGACGACGAGCGCATCGTTTCGCTCGTCGAGCAGCTGGCCGGCGAGATCGACAGCGGCGGCCTGAACGGCCGGCTGTATGCGCAAGGCCTGTCGCTGGCGCTCGTCGGCTGCCTGCAGACCCGCTGCGCCGGCGAGCCGGCGCCGATGCGCTTGCGCGGACGAAAGCTCGCGCCGCTGCACGCCGCCCGCATCGAGTCGTACATCGACGCCAACCTCGGCCGCGAACTCGGTGTCGCCGAGCTGGCGCAGGTCGTCGGCTTCAGCAGCGCCTACTTCCTGCGCGTCTTCACGGCAACCTTCGGCCGGACGCCGCACCGCTTCGTGCTGGAACGTCGCATCCAGGCGGCGGCCGGGCTGCTGCGCCAGCCAGACATGCCGATCGCACAGATCGCCTACACGCTGGGCTTCTCGAGCCAGGCCCACTTCACCGCTGTCTTCCGACGCCAGACCGGGCGCACGCCGGGGCGGTCACGCACCGGCTGAGCTGCGCGTTAGTCCCGATGCCGAACCCAGCGTTCGGGCTTGGGCAGCGCACTTTTTCGACAGACCGCGCGCGCTGGCCTGCCTATCGTGAGCGGATGAATCCCACCCTCACGCCCACGTCCCCATCTTCTTCGCACCGTGCCGGCGGCCCGGCGCTCGCGGCCGCCTTCCTGGCGATCGGCGCGCTGGCCGGCTGCAACGACGACGGTGCCAGCCCGCCGCCGCCACCGCCGCCGGCGGCACCCGCACCGGTGGCGCTGAGCTGCGACGACTCGATGAAGGCCGCCTTCAAGCCCGACGCGAATACGCAGGTCATGCTCGTCAAGTCGTTCAAGGCGGGCGACCCGCTGGCGCTGTCAGGCACGCCCGCCTCGCCGGCGCCCCCGGTGGCGGCGAGCGACCTGTGCCTGGTGAAGCTGCTCGTCGGCCCGGGCTTCGCCGGCACCGCGGGCGCGCCGTCGACATCGGCCGGCATCGGTATCGAAGTCTGGCTGCCTGCGCCGTCGGCCTGGAACGAACGCATCCGCAATCTCGGTGGCGGCGGCTGGGCCGGCGGCAGCCAGTCGTCGACGACGCTGATCGGCAACGCCGCTGCGGCGGCCACCGCAGCCGCGGGCTACGTCGTCGGCACCACCGACACCGGCCACACCGTCGCTGCCGGCACCTTCGCGATGCGCGAGGACGGCGGCATCAACAGCACGCTGTGGACCGACTTCGCCGAACGCAGCCTGAACGAACTGGCGCTGAAGTCGAAGGCACTGGCCAAGGCCTACTACCTGAAGACGCAGAAGTACGCCTACTGGCAAGGCTGCTCGACCGGCGGCCGCCAGGGCTACAAGATGGCGCAGGAGCATCCGGACCAGTACGACGGCTACGTCATCGAGGCGCCGGCAATCAACTGGACCCGCTTCATCACCAACGAGCTGTACCCGCAGGTCGTCGTCCAGCGCGACTTGGCCGGCAACCTGAGCAACGCGCAGCTCGGCTTCGTCAGCGCCGCCGCGGTCAGCGCCTGCGACGTCGTCGGCGGCCAGCACCTGGGCTTCATTCCCGACCCGCGCCAGTGCCGCTACGACCCGGCGCGTGACGCCGCGGCGCTGTGCAGCGGCGTGCAGGGCAACGGCGTCGTCGGCACGAGCAGCAATGCCGCCTGCGTGAACCTCGCGCAGGCGCAGGCCGTCGACAAGATCTGGTACGGCCAGACCGCCGACGGCACGGCGCCCGACCCGCTGTCCGACAACGCCAGCAACCCGACGCTGGCCAGCACCAACCAGCTCTGGTGGGGCCTGTCGCGTGGCGCGAACCTGACGCTGCTCGCGGGCGATGCGTTGAACCCGCCGTTCTTCGGCCCGTTCCCGATCGCGGCCGACATGGTCGCGCTGGAACTGCAGGACCCGAGCTATTCGACGCCGTTCTTCGTCAACGCGACCGGCAGCGGCACGAACGGGTGGATGAACATGACCTATGCCGACCTGTCGTCCGCCTATGGCCAGGGCAGTGCGCTGCAGCCATTCTTCGGCAACATCAACACCGACAACCCGGACCTGAGCAAGGTGCGCGACAAGGGCGCCAAGATCATCCACTTCCACGGCTGGGGCGACCAGCTCATCACGCCGATGGGCTCGCTGAACTACTACACGCGCATGGCCAACGTCGTGGGCGGCTTCGCCGAGGCGCAGAAGTTCAACCGCCTGTTCATGGTGCCCGGGCTCGGCCACTGCGGTGGCGTCGGGTCGGTCAGCGGCAGCGCAGGCCCGCCGGCCGATACGAACGCGGTGCCGCTGCCGACGCCGGACCAGTTCTTCAATGCGCTGGTCGACTGGGTCGAGAAGCAAAGCGCGCCGGACCGCATCGTGCTGCAGTCGGCCAACGCCAGCGTCAGCATGCCGGTCTGCCCGTACCCGAAGAAGGCGACCTACGGCGGTACGGGCTCGGCGAGTTCCGAAGCCAGCTACAGCTGCAAGTAGACGGGTGCAGCTTTGTCAGCCGGCGACCACCGCATCGGCCTCGCTGCGGCGAACCCAGCGCAGCTGCAGCAGCTGGCCCACCAGCGCCAGCAGCGCGTGCTGGTCGATCGGCTTGGCGATGAAGGCATTCGCGCCGGCCGCGAGGCTGTCGCCTTCGGTGCGGCCGGAGCTGTTGGCCGATGACGCGATGATGGGCACCGCCGCCAGCTCGGGCATGCTGCGCAGGCGCCGCGTCGCGGCCAGGCCGTCGAGCACCGGCATCGTCACGTCCATCACGATCAGGTCGGGCCGGCAGGCCTGTGCGCAGGCGATGGCGGCCAGCCCGTCGGCCGCTTCGTCGACCTCGAAGCCCAGCGTCGAGAAGCACTCGACCAGCAGCGCCAGGTTCTGCGGCACGTCGTCGACGACCAGCACGCGATGGCGCGGGCCTTCGTAGCCGGCCACGGACGCCAGATCGGTCTGCGGCGCCGAACGCACGGCCGCCACCGGCAGGTCGAGCGTGAAGCCGAAGGTGCTGCCGGCGCCAGGCGTGCTGTTCAGGTCGATGTCACCGCCCATGCGGCGCACCAGTTCGCGGCTGATCGCCAGGCCCAGGCCGCTGCCGCCTTCGCGCTGGCGGGCTTCGCCGACCTGCTCGAAGGGTTCGAACAGGCGCTCGCGCTGCGCGGCGCTCAGCCCGGGGCCGGTGTCTTCGACCTCGAAGCGCAGCCGTGCCTGCGGCTGCATGCCGTCGGCGTGCTGGTGCTGCCAGCGCACGCGCAGCACGACGTGGCCGCGGTCGGTGAACTTGACGGCGTTGGACAGCAGGTTCAGCAACACCTGGCGCAGGCGCTTGTCGTCGACCCAGACCAGGCCCGGCAGCGCCGGCGGCAGGTCCAGCCGGAACAGCAGTTCGCGTTCATCGGCCTTCACGCGCACGATGTCCGCCACCGTGTTCAGCAGCGCCGGCAGGTCGACCTGGCTCGGCTGCAGCTCGAGCTTGCCGGCATCGATGCGCGCCACGTCGAGGATGTCGTTGATCAGCGCCAGCAGGTGGCGGCCGCTTTGTTCGATGACGCCCAGGCCGCGGCGGCGCCTGTCGTCCATCGTCGCGTCCATCTGCAGCAACTGCGCAAAGCCGAGGATGCCGTTCAGCGGCGTGCGCAGCTCGTGGCTCATCTGGGCCAGGAATTCGCTGCGCATGCGCGCCAGCCGCCGCGCCTCTTCGAGCGCGGCCTCGCGCGCGGCGTCGGCGGACTTGCGGTCGCTGATGTCGCGTTCGGCACCGACGGTGCCGAGCACGCTGCCGTCGTCGTCGAGCACCGGCGCCTTGTAGCTTTCGAGCCAGACCGGGCCATCGGGCCCCGGCTCGGGCCGCTCGACGGTGCGGCGTTGCCGCGTCGCGCGCACCTCGGCGTCTTCGTCGTCCAGGCTGTGCGCGTGCGGGCCCGACAGCAGCTCGCTGTCGGTGCGGCCTTCGATCTCGGCGACGCTGCAGCCGCGCCGCGCCGCATGCGCCTGGTTGGTGACGAGGTAGCGCCCCTGCGCGTCTTTCAGCCAGGCCGCCAGCGGCAGCAGGTCGAGCAGGGTGCGCAGGTAGCGCGCCTGCTGGTGTACTTCAAGCGTGCGCGACTGCACGCGCTGCTCCAGCCCGGCGTTCAGCGCGCGCACCTCTTGTTCGGACTGCTGCAGCCGCGCATTGGCGGCGGCGGCCAGGCCGTGCGAGCGGCGCAGCCGGCCGAAGAAGTACAGCGTCGCAGCCAGCAGCAGCAGGCTGGCGCTGAGCACCGTCCACAGCCAGCGTTCGTACAGCGCCTGCTGGCGCAGTTCGGCCTGCTGCTGTTCGCTGCGCCGTGTCAGCTCGGCGATGCCGCGCTGGCGGCTTTCGGCTTCGAAGCGCCGGGACAGTTCGAGCAGGCGCTGGCTGGCGCCTTCACGGGCCGCACGCGCCGACATCTCGGCGGCTTCGGTCGACAGCTCGTAGGCGCGCCGCAGATCGCCTTTGGCTGCCGCGATGCCACCGAGCCGCCGCGCGCTTTCGCTCAGGTACAGCGGGAACGCGATGTCGCGCGCCAGCGCATAGGCGCGTTCGGCATCGGCGTGCGCCGCCGCCACCTGGCCCAGCGCCTGGCGCGCTTCGCTGCGCGCGTTCAGCGTGTACCACTGGCCGATGCGGTTCGGGTGCTGTTCGTAGATCGCCATGGCCTCGTCGAGCACCGGCACCGCCTCGGCGTCGTGGTGGTGCTTGCGCAGGATGTCGGCCAGCCCGAAACGGCCGAACGCGACGCCGAACGGCGCGCCCACCTCCTGGTAGATGCCGATCGCCTCGCGCTGCAGCCGCTCGGCGGCGGCCAGGTCGCCGAGCTTGCCGGCCGCGCCGCCGAGGCCGCCGACGGCATAGCCTTCGAGCAGCCGCGAGCCGGCGGCGCGTGCCTGCTCGCGCATCAGCCCGTAGTGCTCGCGCGCCAGGTCGGCACGCTCGCTCTGGTCGTAGGAGATGGCCAGCCCCTGGTGGGCGTAGGCCATCACCAGCGGGTCGCGGCCGCGGCGCGCGATCTCCATCGACTGCAGCGTCATCGCCACCGATTCCTCGACCTGGCCCATGCGCCGGTACATCATCGCCGTGCGCAGCAGCGCTTCGCCGAGCAGTTCGGGCCGATCGACACCGTCGAGCAGTGCCAGGCTTTCGGTCGTCGACGTGATCAGCGCCGTGAGGCGGCCTTCGTTGATCGAGTTCAACGCGATGTTCAGCTGCGCTTCGGCCTGGCCGATGCGGTCGCCGTGCTGGCGCGCCAGATCCAGCGCCTGCTGCGCGTGTTCGCCGGCGCGCGGGGTCTCGGCGCGGTAGATCTCGATGCGCGCGAGCAGGTTCAGCGCCCGCGCCCGGTCAGCCGGCGGCGCGTCTTTCGGCAACTGCGCCTGCAGCGCGCGTGCGGCCTCGTGGGCGGCCGGGGCGTTGGATTCGGCCAGCCTGCGCACACGCGTGGCCTCGGCACGCCAGATGTCCAACTCCGCGGCGGCGGCCGTGCCCGGCAGCGTGGCGGCGCCGGCCAGCAGCAGCACCGCAACCCGCAGCAAGCAATGCAGCGCCCCGGCGCGCCAGCGCAGCGCGGTGCGGATGGGGATGGGGATGGGGCGCACGGGCATGCGTACTTCCCGCAGCGGTGTGAAGTGACCGGTGACGGTCGATTGTGCGCTTGCGCTGCCGTCAGGCTAGCGCAGCAGCACCTACTGCGGGGGGTCGCCGGCCCGGGCCAGATCGGCCTTGCGGATGCGTGTCGGCCGCTTCTTCGCCGGTGCCGCGGCTTCGACGAAGGCCTGCGTCGCATCGGCTTCGGCCGGCGCCGCCGCAGCAGCCGCAGCGCCCGGTGCCTCGGCTTCTTCCTTGATCACGCGCGTGTACGGCGCCAGCATCTGCACCAGCTGGCCGTAGATCTTCGGGTTGCCGGCGACGACCTCGCGCTGGTACAGGTAGTCGGCTTCACCGGTGAAATTGCCGATCAGACCGCCGGCTTCGGTGATGATCAGCGAGCCCGCGGCCACGTCCCAGGGGTTCAGCCCGGTCTCGAAGAAGCCATCGTAGTAGCCGGCCGCCACGTAGCACAGGTCCAGCGCCGCGGCGCCGGGGCGGCGCAGGCCGGCGCAGCTTTGCATGACCTCCTCGAACATCTTCACGTAGCGCTTGAAGTTGTCGCCCTTGCGGAACGGGAAGCCGGTGCCGATCAGGGCTTCGGCGATGCGGATGCGCTTGGACACGCGCAGCCGCCGGTCGTTGCAGAAGGCGCCGCGGCCGCGCGACGCGAAGAACATGTCGTTGCGCGTCGGGTCGTAGACCACCGCCTGCTGCACCTGGCCGCGGTAGGCCAGCGCGATCGACACCGCATACACCGGGAAGCCATGCAGGAAGTTGGTGGTGCCGTCCAGCGGGTCGATGATCCAGACGTATTCGCTGTGCTTGGCACCGTGGCTGCGGCCCGACTCTTCGGCCAGGATGCCGTGGCCCGGATAGGCTTCGAGCAGGATGTCGATGATGGCCTTCTCGGCCGCCTGGTCGACTTCGGAGACGTAGTCGTTCGGCCCCTTGCTGCCGACCTTCAGCACCTCAAGGTCGAGCGCCGCGCGGTTGATGATGGACCCCGCTGCGCGAGCCGCCTTGACGGCGATGTTGAGCATGGGGTGGAGCGCTTGCGACATGGGGCGACCTGACGGGGGAGGGGGTGGGCGGGGGTAAAGAGCGGCACGGCGACAATGGGCCGTGCGAAGCCCGCCATTTTACCGGTGATGACCGACCCCACCCGCTTCATCCTCGTGCAGACCAGCCACGCCGGCAACGTGGGCGCCGCCGCGCGCGCGATGAAGGTCATGGGCTTTGCCGACCTGGTGCTGGTGCAGCCGCGTTTTGCCGACGTGCTGCAGCGCGATGAAACCTTGGCCATGGCCAGTGGCGCGACCGACGTCCTGGCCGGGGCCAGCGTCGTCGAGACGCTGGCCGAGGCGCTGAGCGGCGTCACGCAGGCCTGCGCCACGGCGATGACGCCGCGCGACTTCGGCCCGCCGACGTTCGCGCCGCGCGAGCATTTCGCCACGCTGGCGGCGCAGCCCGAACGCGTCGCCTTCGTCTTCGGCCCGGAACGCACGGGACTGTCCAACGACGACGTCTACCGCTGCCACAGCTGTCTGAGCATCCCCACGCACCCGGACTACGGCTCGCTGAACCTGGCGCAGGCGGTGCAGCTCATCGCCTACGACTGGCGCATGGCGCAAGGCGGCTTTCCGGTCGTGGCGCGCACGGTCGACCCCGAGCGGGCCGATGCCGGCGCCGTGCAGGGCCTGCTCGATCACTGGCAGCAGACGCTGGTGGCCATCGGCTACCTCGACCCGAAGGCGCCGAAGAAGCTGATGCCGCGGTTGAACCAGCTGCTGAACCGCGCCGGGCTGACGCGCGAGGAAGTGCACATCCTGCGCGGAATCGCCCGCGCAGCTACACTGAAACGCCCCTGACGACGGGAAGTTCCGCCATGTTCAGCCGCCTTCGCGAAGACATCGCCTGCATCCTCGAACGCGACCCGGCCGCGCGTTCGATCTGGGAGGTGCTGACCTGCTACCCGGGCCTGCATGCGCTGGTGCTGCACCGGCGCGCGCACTGGTGCTGGAACCACGGCTTTCGCTGGCTCGGCCGCTTCATCTCGCATGTCGCGCGCTTCCTCACCGGCATCGAACTGCACCCGGGCGCGAAGATCGGCCACCGCGTCTTCATCGACCATGGCATGGGCGTGGTCGTCGGCGAAACCGCCGAGATCGGCGACGAGTGCACCATCTACCAGGGCGTCACGCTCGGCGGCACCTCGCTGTCCAAGGGCGCGAAGCGGCATCCGACGCTCGGCCGCGGCGTCATCGTCAGCGCCGGCGCCCAGGTGCTCGGCGGCTTCACCGTCGGCGACGGTGCCCGCGTCGGCTCGAACGCCGTGCTGTTGCAGGCGGTGCCGGCGGGCGCCACGGCCGTCGGCATCCCGGCGCGCATCGTCGTCAAGAGCGCCGACGTGCAGCGCGAGGACAAGGCCGCGAAGATGGGCTTCTCGGCCTATGGCGTGAGCAACGGCGACGACCCGGTGTCGCTGGCGATGAAGGGCCTGATCGACAACGCGGCCGGCCACGAGCACCAGATCGCGCTGCTGTGGCAGGCGATCGAAAAGCTTTCGGCGCGGGCGCGCGAGCTGCCGGCGCAGGACTGCGTGCCGCAGGAAGCGCACACCACCGAGAACTTCGACGCCGAGCGCCTGAACCGGCTCGTCAAGTAGCGTCAGGCCCGGATCAGGCCGGGATCAGGCCTTCGGCGCGCGGATCGCGTTCTTCGGCCGGAAGGCCTTGCACAAGGCGTCGTCGGTTTCGAGGTAAGGCCCGCCGATGAGATCGATGCAATAAGGCACCGCCGCGAAGATGCCGTGCACCGGCGGCGTCTGCTGCGGCAGGCCTTGCAGCGTTTCGGCGATGGCCTTCGGTTGCCCCGGCAGGTTGATGATCAGCGAGCGGCCGCGGATCACCGCCACCTGGCGCGACAGGATCGCCGTGGGCACGAAGACCAGGCTGATCTGGCGCATCTGCTCGCCGAAGCCGGGCATCAGCTTGTCGGCCACCGCCAGCGTGGCCTCGGGCGTCACGTCGCGCGGCGCCGGGCCGGTGCCGCCGGTGGTCAGCACCAGGTCGCAGTGCACGTCGTCGACGAGCGCGCGCAGCGTCTCGCTGATGCCGTCTTGTTCGTCGGGGATCAGGCGCGCATGCCACTCGATGGGGTTGCGCAGTGCGCGCGACAGCCAGTCCTTCAGTGCGGGGATGCCTTTGTCTTCGTAGACGCCGGCCGACGCGCGGTCGCTGGTGGAGACGACGCCGATGCGCACGGATTCGAAATCGATGGTGGCGCTCATGTCGTCGACAGCATCGGCTTGATGAACTGGAACAGCTCGCGGTAGCTGCGCGGCTGGCGCTGTTCGACCGGCAGCGCGGCGTCGCGGCGCGCGGCACGCACAAGGCTGCGCAGCTGCTGCGTGTCGGTGTCGGGGTGTTCGGCCAGCCAGCGGGTCAGCGCATCGTCGTCGGCGATGAGCTCGTTGCGCCAGCGTTCGGTCTCGTGCAGGCGCAACGTCTCGCGCGCCGAGCCTATCGTGGCTTCGGCCACCGCCTCGCGCAGGGCCGCTTCGTCGGCCGTGTGCATCAGCTTGCCGACGTACTGCATCTGTCGCCGCTTGCCTTCGTGCGAACGGGTGCGGCGGAACTCCTCGATCGCGTCGCGCAGCGCCTCGGGCATCTCGACGCGCGCCAGCCGTTCGTCGGACAGCGCGGCCAGCGCCACGCCCAGCGCCTGCAGCTCGTGCGACTGCTGCTTGAGCCGGGTCTTGCTCGGGCGCGTGTCTTCTTCGGCCTCGCCGTAGTGGACATCGATGCCGCGGTGCGGCGCCGCGCGCTTGCTCATGGGGAGGACGTCATGGGGAGAAGGTCATGGGGTGGGCCGTTATCATAGACGCGACCACTGCTTCCGAAGGCGTCAAGCCGTCCACGATGTCCTCTCGCTCCAGCGCCGCACCCGGTTTCGCCTACCGGCGAGAACAATTCCAGCAGATCGTCGAAGACTCGCTGGTCCTGGCCCGCAAGCTCGGCGCCAGCGACTCGGGTGCCGAGGTTTCCGAAGGCGTGGGTTTGTCGGTGTCGGTGCGCAAGGGCGAGCTCGAGAACGTCGAGCGCAACCGCGACAAGTCGCTCGGCGTCAGCGTCTACCTGGGCCAGCGCCGCGGCAACGCCAGCACGTCCGACTTCTCCAAGGCGGCACTGCTGCAGACCGTGCAGGCGGCCTACGACATCGCGCGCTTCACCGCCGAAGACCCGGTGGCTGGCCTGCCCGACGCCGAAGACCTGGCCTCGACCGACGAAGCCGCGCGCGACCTCGACCTGTTCCACCCCTGGGCCGTCGACGCCGCGCAGGCCGCCGAGCTGGCGCGCGTCTGCGAAGCCGCGGCCTTGTCGGTGGACCGCCGCATCACGAATTCCGAAGGCGCCGGCGTCTCGGCACAGCAGTCGCATTTCTGGGCCGGCAACACGCGCGGTTTCCGCGGCGGTTATTCCAGCTCGCGCCACTATCTGTCGGTGAGCCCGATCGCCGGCCGCGGCAAGGGCATGCAGCGCGACGCCTGGTACACGTCGATGCGCGACGCGGCCGAGCTGGCCGCGCCCGAAGCCGTGGGCCGCTACGCCGCCGAACGCGCGCTGTCGCGGCTGAAGTCGCAGCGCGTGGCCACGGCTGAAGTGCCGGTGCTGTTCGAGTCGACCGTCGCCGCCGGGCTGCTGGGCGGCTATGTGCAGGCCACGTCGGGCGGCTCGCTGTACCGCAAGGCCAGCTTCCTGCACGGCTGCCTGGGCACGGCGGTGCTGCCGCAGCACGTGGACATCGTCGAAGATCCGCATGTGCTCAAAGGCAAGGGCAGCGCACCGTTCGACGACGAAGGCGTGCGCACGCGCGCGCGCAAGGTGGTCGAAGGCGGCGTCGTGCAGGGCTATTTCCTGTCGAGCTATTCGGCGCGCAAGCTCGGCATGCGCACCACCGGCCACGCCGGCGGCTCGCAGAACCTGGCCATGACGAGCCGGCTGACGAAGCCCGGCGACAACCTCGACGCGATGCTCGCCAAGCTCGGCCGCGGTCTCTTCGTCACCGAGCTGATGGGGCAGGGCGTCAACTACGTCACCGGTGACTACTCGCGCGGCGCCGCCGGCTTCTGGGTCGAAGGCGGGCGCATCGCCTATCCGGTGCACGAGATCACGATCGCCGGCAACCTGCGCGACATGCTGAAGGCCATCGTCGCGATCGGCGCCGACATCTACAACTCGGGCAGCAAGTCGATCGGCTCGGTGCTGATCGAGCGCATGAAGCTGGCGGGTTCCTGAGCCGGGCCTGAGCCTGGGACAAACCCCGATTTCAGCTCGTTTCAAGCTGCGTTGAAGACACTGACCGTGCCGCTTTCGCGGCCGGTCGGCGCGCGCGCCTTTCCGAGCGGGAAAACCCGCCCGGGGGCCGAAAGACCGTTGCCTAGAATCGCGCCGACCTCGGCCCTTCCTACTTTGCTGCATCAGGAGATATCACTATGGAACGTCGTTCCTTCGTACATGGCGCCGGCTTGGCCGGCGTGCTGGCTGCCGGCATGGCACCGGCCATCGTGCACGCCCAGGCCAACATCCGCTGGCGCCTGGCTTCGAGCTTTCCGAAGTCGCTCGACACCATCTTCGGCGCGGCCGAAGTGTTCGCCAAGAAGCTCAGCGACATGTCCGGCGGCAAGTTCCAGATCAGCGTGCACGCGGCTGGCGAGCTGATGCCCGCGTTCGGCGTCGTCGACGGCGTGCAGGCCGCCACGGTCGAAGTCGCGCACACCGCGCCGTACTACTTCTTCGGCAAGGACCCGACCTTCGCGCTCGGCTGTGCCATTCCATTCGGCCTGAACTCGCGCCAGATGACGGCGTGGATGTACGAAGGCAACGGCCTGAAGCTGATGCGCGAGTTCTACGCCAAGTACAACATCGTCAACTTCGCCGGCGGCAACACCGGTGCGCAGATGGGCGGCTGGTTCCGCAAGGACATCAAGTCGCTGGCCGACGTGAAGGGCCTGAAGTTCCGCATCGGCGGCTTCGGCGGCAAGGTCGTCGAACGCATCGGCGGCGTGCCGCAGAACATCCCCGGCGGCGAGATCTACCAGGCGCTGGAAAAGGGCACCATCGACGCCGCTGAATGGGTCGGCCCCTACGACGACGAAAAGCTCGGCTTCAACAAGGTGGCGCCGAACTACGCCTACCCGGGCTGGTGGGAAGGCGGCCCGCAGCTGGACTTCTTCATCAACGACAAGGCCTGGAACAGCCTGTCGGCCGAGTACAAGGCCATGGTCGAGGCCGCCGCTTCGCATGCGCACGTCGAAATGCAGGGCAAGTACGACGCGCGCAACCCGGCGGCGCTGAAGCGCCTGGTGGCCAGCGGCACGAAGCTGTTCCGCTTCCCGAGGGACCTGATGGAAGCGGCGTTCAAGGAAGCCATGGCGCTGTACAGCGAGCTGTCGGCCAGCAACCCGTCGTGGAAGAAGGTCTACGAAGACTACGCCACCTTCCGCCGCGACCAGAACCTGTGGTTCCGCTTCACCGAAGCCGGCTTCGACGACTTCATGCAGCAGCAGAAGCTGTAAACGACAAAGGACCCCGCGGGGTCCCTTGTCAAAAGGAAGGGGCCCGCGCGGCCCCTTTCTTCATGGCGTCACTTCTTCTGCTTGTCCTGCTCGTTGGCACGCAGGATCGCGGCCATCGGGTCTTCTTCAGCGGCCGGCGCAGCCTGGCCCGACGCCGAGGCCGCGCTGGCCGCCGCGGCTGCGTCGTTGGCCTTGCCGCCCATGCCTTCGAGCAGCTTCGTCGCCGACTCGGGATCGACCACCTTGGCCTTGTCGAGGAACACCGTCACCGTCTGCGGGAAGAAGATGACGACGGCCACCAGCACCAGCTGCATCACCACCCACGGTATCGCGCCGAGGTAGATGTCGGTCGACTCCACCTTCTTCGGCAGCGAGCCGTTCTTGAACAGCGTGTCGGCGATGCCGCGCAGGTAGAACAGCGCGAAGCCGAACGGCGGGTGCATGAAGCTGGTCTGCATGTTCACGCAGATCATCACGCCGAACCAGACCAGGTCGATGCCCAGCTTGTCGGCCACCGGGGCCAGGAACGGGATGATGATGAAGGCGATCTCGAAGAAGTCGAGGAAGAACGCCAGGAAGAAGATGAAGATGTTGACGGCGATGAGGAAGCCGATCTGCCCGCCCGGCAGGCTGGACAGCATGTGCTCGATCCACTTGCCGCCTTCGACGCCCTGGAACACGAGCGAAAAGACGCGCGAGCCGATCAGGATGAAGACCACCATCGCGGTGATGCGCATGGTGCCGGTCATCGCCTCCTTCACCAGCGGCCAGGTCAGCCGGCGGTGCAGGGCGGCCAGCACGAACGCGCCGACGGCACCCATCGCGCCGGCTTCGGTGGGCGTGGCCACCGCCGTGGTGATGCCGGGCAGCCCGCCCATGCTGCCGAGCACCAGGAAGATCAGCACGGCCGACGGGATGATGCCGCGCAAGCACTTCTGCACCAGTGGCCAACCATTCAGCGTGCGCGCTTCCTTGGGCACGCCGGGCACATGGTGCGGCCGGAAGCGGCTGAGGAAGAAGGTGTACAGCGCGAACAGCGCGATCTGCAGCAGCGACGGGCCCCAGGCGCCCTTGTACATGTCGCCGACCGGGCGGCCGAGCTGGTCGGCCAGCACCACCAGCACCAGCGAAGGCGGCACCAGCTGCGTGATCGTGCCCGACGCTGCCAGCACGCCGGTGGCATAGCGCATGTTGTAGCCGTAGCGCATCATCACCGGCAGCGAGATCATTGCCATCGCGATCACCTGGCCGGCCACGGTGCCGGTGATGGCGCCGAGGATGAAGCCGACGATGATCACCGAATAGCCGAGGCCGCCGCGGATCGGGCCGAACAGCTGGCCCATCGAATCGAGCATGTCCTCGGCCAGGCCGCACTTCTCGAGGATGGTGCCCATCAGCGTGAAGAACGGAATCGCCAGCAGCAGGTCGTTGGACAGGATGCTGAACACGTTCAAAGGCAGGTTGCCCATGAACGAGGCCGGGAACCAGCCCATCTGGATCGCGTAGATGCCGCAGCCCAGGCCCAGAGCGGCGAGCGAGAAGGCGACGGGGAAGCCGATCAGCATGACGATGATCAGCCCCGCGAACATCATCGGGGCGAACGACTCCATGCTCATTGCAGCGGCCTCTCGTAGTGGGTGTCCATTTCGTACTCATGCCGCAGCCAGGCGACGCGTTTGATGATCTCGGAGATGCCTTGCAAGGTGAGCAGCGCGAAGCCCAGCGGCATGGTCAGCACGACGGGCCAGCGGATCAGGCCGCCGGCGCTCTGCGACATCTCGCCGCTGTGGAACTTGTCCAGGAACAGCGGCCACGAGAAGTACAGCATCGCGGCCATCACCGGCATCAGGAAGACGACCAGGCCGAACAGGTCGACGTAGACCTTGCCGTGCGTGGTGTAGCGTGCGTACAGCAGGTCGACGCGCACGTGTTCGTTGACGCGCATGACCTGCGAGGCACCGAACATCACCGCCACGGCGAACAGGTACCACTGGATCTCGAGCCACGAGTTCGAGCCGATGTTCAGGCCGTAGCGGATCAGCGCGTTGCCGGCGCTGATGAAGCACGACAGGATCACGCCCCACTCGGCGAGCCAGCCGAAGCGGTCGTTCAGTTTGTCGATGGCGTGCGCCAGCGGCAGCAAGGCTTTCATCGGGATACGCTCCTGGACCCTCGAGTCCCTAGTTCGCCGCGGACTATAGAGACCGTCAGCTGAAAAAGGCCTGAGTCGAAGATCGTTCCCGGGAAAACCCGGTGCGCCGGGCTACAGCGCTACAACGCGGCAGCCGCCATGAAGAGCCGGGTGCTGCGCGCGCCGGAGCGGCAGAAGACGAGCAGCGGCCGCGGCAGTTCCTGCAGCAGCTTCGCGAAGGCCGCGATCTCTTCCGGCGACTGGTAGCCGCCGTCCACCGGCAGGTGCCGGTATTCGAGCCCGGCCGCGCGTGCCGCGGTTTCGATCTCGGCACTGGTCGGCTGGCCCGGGCCGTGCTCGAAGTCGGGGCGGTTGTTGACGACGCTCTTGAAGCCGGCGCGCGCAGCTTCGGCCATGGCATCGGGCGTGAGCTGCGGCGCGACGCAGACGTCGGGCGCCACGGCGCGGATCGGCAGGGAGGTGCTCATGGCGCTACTTTGCCAGAGCCTGCTTCACGGCGGCCGAAACCAGCCCCATGTCGGCCTGGCCGGCGAAGCGGGCCTTGGCCGCGCCCATCACCTTGCCCATGTCGCCGGGCCCGCTGGCGCCGAGTTCGGCGACGATGGCCTGCACCGCGGCGGCGATCTCGTCGGCCGACAGGCGCTGCGGCAGGTAGGCTTCGAGCACCAGGACTTCGGCGCTTTCCTTGTCCGCCAGGTCCATGCGGCCGCCTTGCGTGAAGGCGGTGATCGAGTCCTTGCGCTGCTTGATCAGCTTGTCAACGAGGCCGACGACGGCCGCGTCGTCGAGCACGATGCGCTCGTCGACCTCGCGCTGCTTCACCGCCGCCAGCAGCATTCGGATGGTGCCCAGCCGGGCGCTGTCCTTGGCGCGCATGGCGGCTTTCATGTCTTCGGTGACGCGGTCTTTCAGGCTCATGGTTGACTCCAGAAGTGAAAAAGCCCGCAGCGGCGTCCCGCGCGGGCTTCGTTCAGGGCCGAGGACCGCTCAGTAGAGCTTCTTCGGCAATTGCATGCTGCGCACGCGCTTGAAGTGGCGCTTGACGGCCGCAGCCTTCTTGCGCTTGCGCTCGGCGGTGGGCTTCTCGTAGAACTCGCGTGCGCGCAGTTCGGTCAGCAGACCGATCTTTTCGATCGTGCGCTTGAAGCGGCGCAGGGCAACATCGAACGGCTCGTTCTCTTTGACGCGGATGGTGGTCATGTACGAAGGGATCCCGAAAAAATGTGCGCTCGGTGTCTCTTGAAGGCCGCAATCCGGATCGGCCTGCCAAAGATCGACGCGCTAGGTTTGCTAGCAAAGACGGCGATTCTAGCCCGAAAAACGGGCAGCTGCCAAGGGTGCGCTCAGGCGGCGGCGTGTCGCTGCGCCGAGATCGCCGCCCGCGCACGCAGCACGTCGCCGATGACCAGGATCGCCGGGCTGCCGAAGCGCTGTGCCGCGGCGTCGCGGGCCAGGCCGGCCAGCGTGGTGACGAGCTGGCGCTCGTCTGCCGTGCCGGCCCGCTGCACCACCGCCGCCGGCGTGCTGCCGGGCAGGGCCTGCAGCAGGCCGCGCTGCAGCTCGGCCAGCCGCGCCATGCCCATGTAGACCACCAGCGTCAGCCCCTGCGCCGCGGCGGCGCCGAGCACGGCCCAGTCGGGCCCCGCCGCACCGGCGCGGGCATGGCCGGTGACCAGCATCACGCCCTGCGCATGGTCGCGGTGCGTCCACGGCACGCCCAGGGCGGTGGCCGCGGCCAGGCCCGACGTGATGCCGTTGACGATCTCGACCTCGATGCCGTGCGCGCGCAGCGTTTCCGCTTCTTCGCCGCCGCGGCCGAAGACGAAGGGGTCGCCGCCCTTCAGCCGCACGACGCGTTCGCCGGCCAGGGCCTGGCTGACCATCAGCCTTTCGATGAAAGCCTGCGGCGTGCTCTTGCAGCCGCCGCGCTTGCCGACCTGGACGACGCGCGGCGGCTTGCGGCGGCCGCGCAGCGCAGCGTGCAGCACCGCGTCGCTGACCAGGTCGTCGACCAGCAGCACGGTGGCGCGGCGCAGCGTGCGCAAGGCCTTGATGGTCAGCAGCTCGGGGTCGCCGGGACCGGCGCCCACCAGTGCGCACCAGGGCTTGACCGTCATGCCGTCTTCCCGAGCACCGGCCGCGGTGTTTCCAGCGCCGCCAGCGCACCCAGCGCCAGCTGCACCTGGCGCACCAGCGGTGCCGGCGCCGGCTTCTCGCCGCTGAGCACCGACTGGATGTACAGCGCCGTTGTTGCGGCGTCGTTCTCGCGCGGCAGCAGCGGCATCTCGGCGACCACGCCGTCCTGTGCCGGTACCGACCATTCGGCACGCAGCTCGCCGGCGACCCAGGTGTCGATGCGCGGCTGGCGGCGCGGGTCGGCGACGGCTTCGCCTTCGGTGCCGCGCAGCAGCATCGCGTCGACCGACTGGCGTTGCGCCCAGGCGCTCATCAAGGCGCCGAATTCGGGGTGGGTGAAGCTGACCAGGCGCAAGGCGCGCGCGCCGGTGCAGGGGTTCAGCATCTTCGCGACGGTGTGGCCGGAATTGCGCACGCCGACGGTCCAGCGCACGTCCAGCAGCGGCTGCAGCGACGGGCACAGCAGCGCGGTGTTCAGGTAGGCCGGCTCGCGCCGCGCCCAGGCGCTGTGGATATCGGCTTCGTTCTGTGCCGCGGGCAGGCCGAGGTCGTGGAAGATGGCGGCGCTGGTCACGCGTGTCGGGTCGCGCGGCTGGCCGTGCACGAGCACGCGCGCGCCTTCCTGGGCCAGCCACATCGCCAGCAGCGGCGTCAGGTTGGGCAGCCGGCGCGCGCCGTTGTACGTGGGGATGACGATCACCGGCTGGTCGCTGTGCAGCTTCAGGCAGCGCGCCTGGATGGCTTCGAGGAAGCCCGTCAGCTCGTCCAGCGTTTCGCCCTTCATGCGCATCGCCAGCACGAAGGCGCCGATTTCCAGGTCGGTGGCGCCGCCGTCGAGCACCGTGGCCATCAGCTCGCGGGACTGCTCGTGCGACAGCGCGCGGGCGCCCGCGGCACCGCGGCCGATCTCCTTGATGAATGCCTTGATACTCATCGGCTTGTCTCCCTGCGGCTGCGATTCGCAAGTTCCGGACCCGGTCCGTAAGCATGCGTTCATGCGGCGATCTGGGAGCTTCTCACCATGCGACGCAGCTCGGGCAGGCAGGAGCCGCATTGTGTGCCGCAGCGCAGGGTTTCTTGCACGCTGGCCAGTCTTTGTTCAGGGCTGCCGGTGCAGCTGGCGAGCCGGCCGGCGATGGTGGCTTCGTCGACATCGAAGCAGTTGCAGACCTGGCGCCGGCGCGACACCGCCATCGGCTGGCCGCCGGGGGCCAGCAACTGCCGCGTCAGGCCTTCGGCGGCCAGCTCGTCCTGCAGCAGCGCGCGGATCCAGGCTTCGGCGCTGGCGTCGCCGGCGAGCACGAAGGTCTCGAGGCGCGCGCCGCCGTCGACGGCCTGCAGCCGCATCGTGCGGCGCTGGCCGCGGGCCGGGTCGGCGTAGCGCAGCAGGCTGCGGTCTTCGGCATGCAGGCCGAACGCGCTTTCGATGGCGCTGAGCACCGCTGCGTCGGGGGCGGCTTTGGCCGCCGCGCGCAGCAGCAGGCCGTCGCGCTTCTGGCCGAAGGGCACGACGCTGGCGAAGTCGAACTCGCGCATCAGCGCACGCAGCCTGTCGCGCGTGGCCATCGCGGCATCGGCCGGCAACCAGGCGGCGGCGAGCAGGCGCCAGGGCAGCGCGGCGCGCTCGATGCGCACGGCCGCGTGCTTCAGTTCCGGCTGCTTCGAGCGCGGGCAGAAGGCGCTGCTGGTCAGCGCGTTGACGCCGGCCAGCACCTGGCCGGCGTCGTCGCGGCCGGACAGGAACTCTTCGCCCCAGTGCATGGCGATGAAAGCCTGCGCCGGGCTCACGCCGGCGGCCGTGCGCGCCGGCAGCACGATGGCGCCCCGGCGCGAACGCACGCGCACGAGGTCGCCGTCGGCGAGCTTCAGCCGTGCCATGTCCTGCGCGTGCAGTTCGATCGCCGGCTCGGGCGCATGGCCGAACAGGCGGCCGAGCGTGCCGGTACGCGTCATGCCGTGCCATTGGTCGCGCAGCCGGCCGGTGGTCAGGCTGAACGGGAAGCGCGCGTCGCGGGCTTCGGCCACCGGCTGGAACGGCGTGTCGAAGAACGCCGCGCGACCGTCGTGCGTGGCGAAGACGCCGTCTTCGTACAGGCGCGCGCGGCCCTGTGTGTGGCCGGCCGGCAGCGGCCATTGCTGCGGGCCGGCGTGTTCGAGCATCGGGTAGCCGAGGCCGGTGATGTCGAGGTCGCGGCCGCGCGTGCTTTCGCGGTGTTCGTTCCAGATGCTTTCGGCGCTGTCGTACGGGAACAGCGTGGCGCGGCCGGGCCGCAGACGGCTTTCGAGCCGGCGCGCGAAGTCGACCGCGATCTGCCAGTCGTGCCGCGCCTGCCCCGGCGGCGCCACGGCCGGGCGGACGCGGCTGATGCGGCGTTCGCTGTTCGTGACGGTGCCGTCCTTCTCGCCCCAGCTCGTGGCCGGCAGCAGCAGGTCGGCATGCACGGCGGTGGCGGTGCCTTCGAAGGCTTCCTGCAGCACGACGAATTCGGCGCGTTCGAGCGCGCGCCGCACCGTGGCCTGGTCGGGCATCGACTGGGCCGGGTTGGTGCAGGCGATCCACAGCGCCTTGATCTCGCCGTCGGCGGCGGCCTGAAACATCTCGACTGCGGTCTTGCCGGGCGCGGCCGGTACCTCATCGACGCCCCACAGCCGCGCGACTTCGGCGCGGTGCTCGGGGTTGGCCAGGTCGCGGTGCGCCGACAGCAGGTTGGCCAGGCCGCCGACCTCGCGCCCGCCCATCGCGTTCGGCTGGCCGGTCAGCGAAAACGGGCCGGCGCCGGGTTTGCCGATCTGCGCCGTCGCCAGATGCAGGTTGATCAGCGCGGCGTTCTTCGCAGTGCCGGCAGAACTCTGGTTCAAGCCCTGGCAGTACAGGCTGAGCGTCGGGCCCCTGACGCCGGAGGCGTCATCCAGGTTCGCGAACCAGCGCGCCGTCTGCACCAGGTCGGCTTCGGCGATGCCGCACAGCCGCGCCACTTCCTTCGGCGTGAAGTCGCGCACGCGGTCGCGCAAGGCCTCGAAGCCGGTCGTGTGCTGCGCCACGAACGTGGGGTCGACGCGGCCTTCCCACATCAGCAGGTGCAGCAGGCCGTGGAACAGCGCCACGTCGGTGCCGGGTAGCAGCGGCAGGTGCAGGTCGGCGATCTCGGCGGTTTCGGTGCGCCGCGGGTCGGCGACGACGATCTTCATCTGCGGCCGCGCGCGCTTGGCGTCTTCGAGCCGGCGGAACAGGATCGGGTGCGCCCAGGCCATGTTCGAGCCGACGATGAAGACCATGTCGGCATGGTCCAGGTCTTCGTAGCTGCACGGCGGCGCGTCGGCGCCGAGCGTGAGCTTGTAGCCGGCCACCGCGCTGCTCATGCACAGGCGCGAGTTGGTGTCGACGTTGTTGGTGCCGATCAGCCCCTTGGCCAGCTTGTTGAAGACGTAGTAGTCCTCGGTGAGCAGCTGGCCCGAGATGTAGAAGCCGACCGCGTCGGGCCCGTGCTGCTGCACGATGCCGGCGAAGCGCGACGCGGCTTCGTCCAGCGCCAGGTCCCAGCCCACCGCCTGCCCGTGCAGGCGCGGCGTGCGCAGCCGCGAATGCAGCGTGATCGGCGCGCTGGCTGTCAGTGCCAGCGTGCTGCCCTTGGTGCACAGGCGGCCGAAGTTCGCCGGGTGCTCGGGGTCGCCGCGCACGCCGGTGATCTGCGCGCCATCGGACTCGATGATGACGCCGCAGCCGACGCCGCAGTAGGGACAGGTGGACCGGGTTTCGCGCATCACACGAGCCTGGCGTTCAAGCCGCTTTCAGCTTCGGCCCCGCGACCGGGGCCTGCAGTTCGATGGCGTGGGTGGCGAGTTCGGCGGCGTCCAGGAACACCGTGCCGGCTTCGGCCTTGCAGGCAAAGGCCGGCGTGCAGCCTTCATCGGGCGCCCGGGCGCAACCGTCGGCCAGGCCGATGGCCCAGTTGTGCAGCGGGCAGGCGACGCTTTCGCCGAACACGATGCCTTGCGACAGCGGGCCGCCCTTGTGCGGGCAGCGGTCCAGCAGCGCGAAGACCTTGTCTTCGGCGCTGCGGAAGACGGCCACGTCGACGCCCACCTTGCGTGCCACGCGGCGCGAACCGAGCACGGGGATGTCGTCGAGTCGGCAGATAGCGATCCAGTCGTTCATGGTTCAGCTCAGTTTGGAATACAGGCCCGTGACCTCGTCCATCACCTGCAGGATGCGTTCGCTGCCGGTGAAGACGTTTCTCATGTGGTACAGGTTGGGGTGCCCGGGGGCCAGCGTGCGCAGCGCGGCGTCGAACAGGAAGAACTGCTTGTCCGCCAGGTCCAGCGCGGCGGCGATCGCGGGCGTGGTCTCGGGTGCCGCCGTCAGCAGGGCGTGCGCGGCGACGAACTCGCCGCGTGCCTTGGCCAGCTCGGTGTCGGCCACTTGCGTCTGCACCGACCAGCTCGCGCTCAGGTACATGGCGGCCATGCGCTGGCTCAGCATGCGCTGCCGGCCGGCCACGTTGACGAGCTTGCCGACCGGCTTGCCCGACAGCTTTTCCAGCTGCAGCGTGCCCTGGTGCGCCAGCGCGAGCACCTTGTCGGCCTGGCCCGCCACGCTGTCGGCGTGCGCCCGGCTCGGGGCGGCTGCCACCAGCTCGGTCTTGTAGTCGCGCCAGGCCAGCTCCAGCTGCGTGTAGGTGGACTGCACGGCGGCTTGCGGCGCGTAGGACTTCAGCTCGGCCAGCTGGCGTTCGAACAAGGTGATCGATGTCGACAGCGTCTTGTGCGGCAGATCGGGAATCACGTCCAGGCCGGCAGCGTAGTAGCTCTTGGCCATGCGCTGGCTGAGCATCCGCTGGCGGCCGGCCTTGTTGATGGCGTCGCTCAGGTCGGTGACCTGGGCCTGCGCCAGCACAGCCGGCAGCAGCCCGGCCGCGCCGATGAAGCGGCGTCGCCTCATGCCGCGGTGACCGGGTTGAACTGGCGCACGTCGACACGGGCCTTGTCGAACTCGAACCACGGATCGGGCTCGCCGTCCAGGCTGAACTGCAACCGCTCCCACAAGGCCTTGCGACCTTCGGCGTCTTCGAGGATCTTCTTCTTCACGTAGTCCAGCCCGACGCGGCCGACGTAGTGCACCGTGCGTTCGAGGTACCAGCCTTCTTCGCGGTACAGCTGGAGGAAGGCGCCGCTGTATTCCAGCACCTCGGCGGCGGTCTTCAGCTTGACCAGGAACACCGCGACCTCGGTCTTGATGCCGCCGTTGCCGGCGATGTAGATCTCCCAGCCGGAATCGACGCCGATGACGCCGACGTCCTTGATGCCGGCCTCGGCGCAGTTGCGCGGGCAGCCGCTGACGGCCAGCTTCACCTTGTGCGGCGCGTACATGCGCCACAGCGCGCGTTCCAGGTCCTTGCCCATCTGCGTGCTGTCCTGCGTGCCGAAGCGGCACCATTCGCTGCCGACGCAGGTCTTCACGGTGCGCAACGCCTTCGCATAGGCGTGGCCGCTGGCCATGCCGATGTCCTTCCAGACGTTGACCAGGTCTTCCTTCTTCACGCCGAGCAGGTCGATGCGCTGGCCGCCCGTCACCTTCACGGTGGGGATCTTGTACTTGTCGACCGCGTCGGCAATGCGCCGCAGCTCGTCGGCCGTGGTCTCGCCGCCCCACATGCGCGGGATTACCGAATACGTGCCGTCCTTCTGGATGTTGGCGTGGCTGCGCTCGTTGATGTAGCGGCTTTGCGGGTCGTCCACGGCCTGCTTGGGCCAGCTGCTGATGAGGTAGTAGTTGATCGCCGGCCGGCAGCTCGAGCAGCCGTTCGGCGTGCGCCAGCCGACGCTGCGGTAGACCGAGTCGATGGTCAGCAGCTTCTGCTCGCGGATCGCCTGCCGCACCTCGCCATGGCTGGCGTCGGTGCAGCCGCACATCGCCTTCTTCTTCGGCGTGGCGCTGTAGTCGCCGCCGGCGGTGAACATCAGCAGCTGCTCGACCAGGCCGGTGCACGAGCCGCAGGACGCGCTGGCCTTGGTGTGCTTGCGCACCTCGTCGAGCGTGAACAAGCCCTTGTCCTTGATGGCCTTGCAGATCGCGCCCTTGTTGACGCCGTTGCAGCCGCAGACCTCGTCGGTGTCGGCCATGCTGGCGGCCTTGCTGTGGCCTTCGTGGCCGACGTCGCCGATGTTCGATTCGCCGAACATCAGCTTGTCGCGCAGATCGTTGATGCTGCGGCCGTCGCGCAGCAGCTTGAAGTACCAGCTGCCGTCGACGGTGTCGCCATACAGGCACGCGCCGACCAGCTTGTCGCCCTTGATGACCAGCTTCTTGTAGACGCCGCCGAAGGGGTCGGACAGCACGATCTCCTCGGTGCCGGCGCCGCCCATGAATTCACCGGCCGAGAACAGGTCGATGCCGGTGACCTTCAGCTTGGTGCTGGTCTGGCTGCCGGTGTAGCGGCCGATGCCGAACTGCGCCAGGTGCGTCGCGCAGACCTTGCCCTGCTCGAACAGCGGCGCCACCAGGCCATAGGCGATGCCGCGGTGCGCGGCGCATTCGCCGACGGCGTAGATGCGCGGGTCGGTGATGGTCTGCATCGTGTCGTTGACGACGATGCCGCGCTGGCAGTGCAGGCCGATCTTCTCGGCCAGCTCGGTGTTCGGGCGGATGCCGGCGGCCATCACCACCAGATCGGCCGGGATCTCCGTGCCGTCCTTGAAGCGCACGGCCATGACACGACCGTCCTTGTCGGGGATCAGCGAATCGGTCTGCGCGCCGATCAGGAACTTCAGCCCGCGGTCTTCGAGCGACTTCTGCAGCAGCTTGCCGGCGGTGTCGTCGAGCTGGCGCTCCATCAGCCACGGCATGATGTGCACCACGGTGACCTGCATGCCGCGCAGCATCAGCCCGTTGGCGGCTTCCAGCCCGAGCAGGCCGCCGCCGATGACGACGGCGTGCTTGTACTTGGTCGCGGTGTCGATCATCGTCTGCGTGTCGGCGATGTCGCGGTAGGCGATCACGCCTTGCAGGTCCTTGCCCGGCACCGGCAGGATGAACGGGTTCGAGCCGGTGGCGATGAGCAGCCGGTCGTAGGCCGCTTCGGTGCCGTCGTCGGCGATCACGAGGCGCCGCGTGCGGTCGATCTTGACGACCTTCTTGCCCAGGTGCAGCGTGATGCCGTTCTCGGCATACCAGCTCAGCGGGTTGAGGATGATCTGATCCAGCGTCTGCTCGCCGGCAAGCACCGGCGACAGCAGGATGCGGTTGTAGTTCGGGTGCACCTCGGCGCCGAAGACGGTGATGTCGTAAAGATCGGGTGCGATCTTCAGCAGCTCTTCGAGTGCGCGCACACCGGCCATGCCGTTGCCGACCAGAACCAGCTTGGATTTCTTCATGGGGTACCTTCGTGCTGACGTGCTGACGTGCTGACGTGATTCAAGGCCCTCGCGCCCGGGTAAAGACACCACGGCGCTTCGGGATCAGGTCTGCGCACGTCGCTGTGCACAAAGGTCGGCGCTTTTTGGTGCCGAACCGGGGCGCGCCATCGCGCCCGACAGCTCTGAAGCAGGTTCCGTGCCCGTGCTTGCCCCCGGGATCGCGGGCCTGCATCCGGGGGGAAATGTCGTGGCTTGGTGCATCGGGGTAACCATCGCACCGCGCCGGGTCGGCCGGCTGCGCTTAGGATGGCGGGGTTCAAGTTAGGGGCAGTGCCAGCCATGGCGCTTGATCTGTCCCGCCCTGCCACCCAAGATAAGGTCTCGGCGGGTGCCGGCAGTGCCGGCCCGGTCCGATTCCAAAGGAACCCGCTTTCCATGACGTCCTTGCCGGTCGAAGTTGCGTCGGACGCGCCGTTGGGCAACCTGCTGGCCGGCTTGCTGCCGGCCGTGCTGGCGCGCCACGGCGAACTGCTCGCTGTGAAAGACGTGCGCAATGGCCGCTATGTCTACGTCAACGACGCGATGGCGCGTTGGCTGCGCCACCCGGCCGATGACGTGGTCGGCCGCACCGACGCCGAGTTGTTCGATGCCGCCCTGGTCACCGCCTTGCGTGCGGCCGAGCAAACCGCGCTGGCGCAGGGCGAGCCGCTGCTCAGCGAGCACCGTTTCGACCACGCCGGCAGCCGCCACGACTTTTCCGTGTTGCGCACCGTCAGTGCGCCGGCTGCCGACGGCCAGCGCTGGCTGTGCAGCGTCTGGTCCGACCAGAGCGCGACACGGCAGCGCGACGCGCAGCTGCGCCAGGCCATCGAGCAGATCGAGCAGCAGCAGCGTGCCAACGAAGCGCTGCGCCGCGAACTCGCCGACCAGGCGCTGCGCGACCCGGCCTCGGGCCTGTACACGCGCGCGCATTTCGAAGACCAGTTGCGCCGCGAGGTCGACCTGTCGACGCGCGAGCACCGCGAGTTCGCGGTCGTCTTCGTCGAGCTCGACCCAGCCAACGACAAGGTGCTGGCCTTGGGCGACGCGGCGCAGACCCGCATCCTCGAAGCGATGGGCCGGCTGCTGCGCGGCGGCACGCGTGCGATGGATGCTTCGTGCCGCCACGACGACCGGCGCTTTGCCGTGCTGCTGTCGGGCGTGGGGCTGGCGACGGCGCATGCGCGCATGGAAGGCCTGCGCCGCCAATGCGCGACGCAGATCGTCGTGCAGGACGGGCAGGAGCTGAGCTTCAGCGTCTCGATGGGCGTGGCCAGCTTCCCGCACACCGCGACGACGCAGGACGAGCTGCTCGACGCCTGCACCGCCGCATTGGCCGAAGCACAACGACGCGGCGGCAACCACGTCACGCTGGCGGCGATCCGCTTCGAAGCTAGCTGACGCCGCGATAGAGCATGTAGCTCGCCAGCCCGAGCAGCAGGCCGGCGAACAGGCGCTTGAGCTTCTTCACGTCGACGCGGTGCGCGGTGCGCGCGCCCAGCGGTGCCATCGTCGTGCTGGCGACGGCGATGACGGCCAGCGCCGGCAGGTACAGGTAGCCGAAAGCGCCAGGCACCGCCGACGGCAGCCGCCAGCCGCTGATGATGTAGCCCAGCGTATTGGCCAGTGCGATCGGGAAGCCCAAAGCGGCGCTGGTGCCCACCGCTTGGCGGATCGGCACGTTGCACCAGGTCATGAAGGGCACCGACATGAAGGCGCCGCCCGCGCCGAGCAGGCCGGACAACAGGCCGATGCCGCTGCCCACCGCCGACTGGCCGAGCATGCCCGGCATCTGCCGCCCCGGCGCCGGTTTCTTGTCGCGCAGCATCTGCAGCGCCGAGTAGCCGATGAAGGCGGCGAAGAACAGCGCCAGCCCCTGGCCCTTGAACAGCGCGAAGATGCCGGCACCCGAGGCCAGCCCGCCGATCAGGATGCCCGGCGCCATGCCGCGCAGCAGGTCCCAGCGCACGGCGCCGAGCCGGTGGTGCGCGCGCACGCTGGACAGCGACGTGAACAAGATCGTCGCCATCGACGTGGCGATGGCCATCTTCACCGCCAGCCCGGATTCGACGCCGCGGTGCGACAGGATCAGCGTCAGGAAGGGCACCATCAGCATGCCGCCGCCAACACCCAGCAGCCCGGCGAGAAACCCGGTGACGACGCCCAGCGCGAGCAGTTCGACGACGAGCAGCGGCCCGAACTCCATCAGCCGCCGAGCAGGGCGAGCACGGCGCGCCATTCGTCGTCGCTGACCGGCGTGATCGACAGCCGGTTGCCCGGCTGCAGTACGCGCATCGTCGCAAGTTCGGGGGCCTGGCGCATCTCGCGCAGCGACAGCAGCCGCGTCTTCTTCACCAGGCGCACGTCGATCTGCAGCCAGCGCGGCTTGTCGGGCGTGGACTTGGCGTCGTGGTACGGGCTCTTCGGGTCGAACTGGGTCTCGTCGGGGACGGTGCCGCCGGCGATCTGCGCCAAGCCGGCCACGCCGGGCTCGGCGCACGACGAGTGGTAGAAGAGCACGTCGTCGCCCGGCTGCATGCCGTCGCGCATGAAGTTGCGCGCCTGGTAGTTGCGCACGCCGGTCCACGGCAGCGTCTGCGCCGGCGCGCTCGCGAGGTCGTCGATCGAGACCTCGTCGGGCTCGCTCTTCATCAGCCAGTGTCGGGGCATGGGCAAAGACGGGAGAAAAGGTGTCCGCCGCGCCGCGCGTGGACCGCATTCCTGAACCAAAGGGGAAGTTCAGGTGGGCGAGGTCAGCCAGGCTTCGGGTTCATCTGACGCGAGACGCTCACACCAGCGAGGCGATGTTCCAAGCCCTTGGTCATAGACCATCGGATCAAGAAATATAAAGCCCACGCAAGCACGGCGGACGAGGTCATTCTAGACCTCGGATCGGCCTCGTGTGGTGTTGCGTTTGCAGCTAAATATTCACAGCAGCTGGCCATCGTCGCCGAGCGCCGCGTCAATGCGGCGCAGCAGCGCGTCGACATCGACATCGCCCTCGGCGAGCGCCCGCGCCGGGCCGCGTTCAGCCAGCTGGTAGGCCAGGTTCAGCGCCGCCAGTACGGCGATGCGTTCGCGCGCCTTGACCTTGCCGCCGTCGCGGATGGCGCTCATCTCGTGGTCGACGCTGGACACCGCCGTCGCCAGCAGCACCTCGCCGCCGTCGGGGCAGCCGAGGATGTAGCCCTGGCCCATGATCGTGACTTCGACCTGCTTCACGCCTGTTCCTCGCCGCTCTTGGCATCTTCGCCTTGCGCCGGCAGCCGGGCCAGCAGCGCGTCGATGCGCGCGCGCGCCGCGGCCAGCCGCGAGCGCAGGCCGTCGCGCTCGCCGGTCACGGTGGCGAGCTGCTGCTCGATCAGCGTGCTGGTGCGCTTGAGCTCCTCGTGGCGCAGCACGAGGCGGTCGATGCGTTCGGCCAAATCCTGGAGATTGCCCATGTCAGCGCTCTATCCCTCCGCTTTCATTGTAGAGGTGCCGTAGTCGCAGCAGCCGCGCACCGCGCACTGCTCGCACAGCGGTTTGCGCGCCTGGCAGACGTAGCGGCCGTGCAGGATCAGCCAGTGGTGGGCGTCGACGCGGTAGGCCGGTGGCACGCGCCGCAGCAGTTGCTGTTCCACTTCCAGTGGATTGCGGCCCGGCGCCAGGCCGGTGCGGTTGGCGACGCGGAAGATGTGCGTGTCGACCGCCATCGTCGGCTCGCCGAAAGCGACGTTGAGGACGACGTTCGCGGTCTTGCGGCCGACGCCCGGCAAGGCTTCCAGCGCTTCGCGCGTGCGCGGCACCTGGCCACCGTGTTGTTCGACGAGGATGCGGCAGGTCTCGACCAGGTTCTTCGCCTTGGTGCGGAACAGGCCGATGGTGCGGATCAGCTCGGTGACCTGCTCGACGCCCAGCGCTAGCAGACGCTGGGGCGTCGGCGCCAGCGCGAACAGGCGTTTCGTCGCCTTGTTGACGCCGACATCGGTGGCCTGGGCCGACAGCAGCACGGCGGCCAGCAGCTCGAACACGCTGCTGAATTCGAGTTCGGTCTGCGGCCGCGGGTTGGCGGCCTGCAGCGTCGCGAAGAAGATCTCGACGTTCGCGGCGGTCATCATCGTCAAGGCGTGTCCTCGCGTCGTGCACGCGCCCGTGCCAGCACGGCTTCGACCACGGCGCGTTTGCGCTCGATGGCCGCAGGATCGGTAATCTGCGTGTGGCTTTCCAGGTCGGCCAGCTTGGCCGCGGCCTTGGCGGCCAGGCGTTCGTCGTTCTCGCGCTGCTCGCGTTCGAGGCGCATGCGATGGAAGGCGTAGCGATCGTGCGCCTCGCCGGCCTGCGCGGCGCTCCAGGCCTGCCAACCGGTGCGTTCGCTGGTGACGGGCAGCATCGCGATGCAGTCCACCGGGCACACCGGCACGCACAGTTCGCAGCCGGTGCACAGATTGTCGATCACCGTGTGCATGACCTTGGACGCGCCGACGATGCAGTCCACCGGACAGGCCTTGATGCACAGCGTGCAGCCGATGCACCAGGCTTCGTCGATGACGGCCAGCGCGCGCGGCCCTTCGTGGCCACGCTCCGGGTCCAGCGGCTGGATGCTGCGGCCGGTGATGCCCGCCAGCCGCACGATGCCTTCGGCGCCGCCCGGCGGGCAGCGGTTGATGTCGGCGCTGCCGTCGGCCATCGCTTCGGCGTAGCCGCGGCAATCGGGGTAGCCGCAGCGCGTGCACTGCGTCTGCGGCAGCGCGGCGTCGAGTCGGTCGGCAAGGGCGGCGGTGTCGGTCACCGCCGGATTATCAAGCCGCTTGCCGTGACGACCGGGTTGCCACGGCCTTGTCGTAGCGCGCGATGAAACCCTTCACCTCGGGGTAGACCATCTCGCGCCAGCGGCGGCCGGAGAAGATGCCGTAGTGGCCGGCACCCTTCACGTCGTAGTGGAACTGCCGGCTCTTCGGGATGCCCGAGCACAGCTCGTGCGCAGCCTTGGTCTGGCCGGCGCCGGAGATGTCGTCGAGCTCGCCTTCGATCGTCAGCAGCGAAGGCGTCGTGATGTCCTGTGGCCGCACCAGTTCGCCGTTCACTTCCCAAGTGCCCTTGACCAGCGCGAAGTCCTGGAACACGGTCTTGATCGTGTCCAGGTAGTACTCGGCCGGCATGTCGAGCACGGCGTTGTATTCGTCGTAGAACTGGCGGTGCGCCTCGGCGCTGTCGTCGTCGCCGCGGATCAGGTCGCGAAAGTAGTCGTAGTGGCTCGTCATGTGCCGGTCCGGGTTCATCGCGACGAAGCCGGTGTGCTGCAGGAAGCCCGGATAGACGGGCCGGCCGGCGCCGGGGAAGTTCGGCGGCACGCGGTAGATGACGTTGTTCTCGAACCAGGCGTAGCTCTTGTTCATGGCCAGGTTGTTGACGGCTGTCGGGCTGCGACGCGCGTCGATCGGGCCGCCCATCATCGTCAGCGTGCGCGGCATCGTGTCGCCGGCACTGGCCAGCAGCGACACCGCAGCCAGCACCGGCACGGTGGGCTGGCAGACCGAGATCACGTGCACTTCCGGCCCGATGTGGCGGATGAACTCCTGCACGTAGGCGACGTAGTCGTCCAGGTGGAAAGGGCCGGCCTCGAGCGGCACCATGCGGGCGTCGGTCCAGTCGGTGATGTAGACCTTGTGGTCGTGCAGCAGGCTCTTCACGGTGTCGCGCAGCAGCGTCGAGTGGTGCCCCGACAGCGGCGCCACCACCAGCACCGTCGGCTGCGACTTCATCGTTGTCAACGCTGTCGTATCGTCCGTAAAACGCTTGAAGCGGAGCAGGCGGCAGAAGGGCTTTTCGATCGCCACTTGCTCCTGCACCGCGATGACCACGTCGCCCACCGTCGCCGCGGTGATGTTGAACTCCGGCTTTTCGTACTCCTTGGCCAGCCGGTGCAGCAGGTCGAAGCCGGCCGAGACGCGCTGCGCCATCGGCGTGTGCGCAAACGGCGACAGCGGGTGGTCGTAGAGCTTCGCCGTGGCGCTGGCGAACTCCGAGAACGGCGACATCAGCGCACGCTGCGTCTCATACAGTTGGTACAGCATCGACAGTCTCCGTTCAGGGGTTGCCCGCACTTTTTGTGCAGTGCAGCAAATGTACTCTTGTTACGGCCATCGTGCCGTCATTTGGTGCGCGGCGTGACCGCAATAACACGTACAAAGAAGGTCGTTTTCTACATCACCCGGGCCAGCGCGCTGACGACGGCGTCGATATTGCGGCTGTTGATCGCCGCCACGCAGATGCGGCCGGAGTCGACGCCGTAGACGCCGAATTCGCTGCGCAGGCGCTGCATCTGGGCCACCGACAGCCCAGAGTAGCTGAACATGCCCTTCTGGCGCGTGATGTAGCTCAAGTCGCCCTGAACGCCTGCGGCCTGCAGCTTGGCCACCAGCGCATGGCGGGTGGCGCGGATGCGGTCGCGCATGCCGGCCAGTTCCTGCTCCCAGAGCTGGCGCAAGGTCGGCGTGATCAGCACGGTGGCCACGACGTGGGCGCCGAAGGTCGGCGGGTTCGAGTAGTTGGTGCGGATCACGATCTTCAGCTGCGACAGCACGCGCGCGGCTTCGTCCTTGTTGGCGCAGACGACGCTCAGCGCGCCGACCCGTTCGCCGTACAGCGAAAAGCTCTTCGAGAACGAGGTCGAAACGAAGAAGTCGATGCCCGCCGCCAGAAACAAGCCGATCACGGCGCCGTCTTCGGCGATGCCTTCGCCGAAGCCCTGGTAGGCCATGTCGAGGAAGGGCACCAGGCCGCGCGCCTGGCAGGCGGCGACGACTTGCGCCCATTGTTCGGCCGTCAGATCGCAGCCGGTCGGGTTGTGGCAGCAGGCGTGAAGCACCGCGATGGTGCCCGGCGCGGCGGCCTGCAGCGCGGCCAGCATCGCGTCGAAGCGGATGCCGCGCGTGGCAGCGTCGTAGTACGGGTACTGGCCGACCTCGAAGCCGGCGTTCGTGAACAGCGCGCGGTGGTTTTCCCAGCTCGGGTCGCTGATCAGCACCTGCGCCGCCGGATTCAGCTTCTTCAGGAAGTCAGCGCCCAGCTTGAGCCCGCCGGTGCCGCCCAGTGCCTGCACGGTGGCCACGCGGCCGGTCTTCACGGCTTCGCTGTCGGCACCGAAGACGAGGCCTTGCACGGCCTTGTCGTAGGCCGCGATGCCGTCGATGGGCAGATAGCCCTTGGCGCGCGGTGCTTCGAGCAGCTGCTTCTCGGCTTCGGCCACGCAGGCCAGCACCGGCAGCTTGCCGTGGTCGTCGAAGTACACACCGACGCCCAGGTTCACCTTGGCCGGGTTCGGGTCGGCGTTGAATTGTTCGTTGAGGCCGAGGATCGGGTCGCGCGGTGCCATCTGGACATCGGCGAACAAGGAGGCGGACATGGTGGGTTCCTGAAGACGGTGTGGCAGGAGGGTGGAGCGACGCCGCTGCGGCCGAAGGCCGGCTGCGCTACGCTCTGCGGTTCAGCCCGATTCTAAGATTGCCCCGATGAGCGACCTTGCCGAAGTTCCGAATGCGGCGTCGACCGAGCCCGCCGAAGGCCGCTTCGTGTCGTTCCCGGATTCGCCGTTCCAGCTGTGCCAGCTGTTCGAGCCCGCGGGCGACCAGCCGGCGGCGATCAAGCTGCTCGTCGAAGGCATAGGCGACGGCCTGAGCTACCAGACGCTGCTCGGCGTGACGGGCTCGGGCAAGACCTTCACGATGGCCAACGTCATCGCCCGGCTGGGCCGGCCGGCGATCGTGTTCGCGCCGAACAAGACGCTGGCCGCGCAGCTGTACAGCGAGTTCCGCGAATTCTTTCCGAAGAACGCGGTCGAGTACTTCGTCAGCTACTACGACTACTACCAGCCCGAAGCCTACGTGCCGCAGCGCGACTTGTTCATCGAAAAGGACAGCGCCATCAACGAGCACATCGAGCAGATGCGCTTGTCCGCGACGAAGAGCCTGCTGGAGCGCCGCGACGTGATCATCGTGGCCAGCGTCAGCGCGATCTACGGCATCGGCAACCCGGCCGACTACCACCAGATGGTGATGACGCTGCGCGTCGGCGACAAGCTCGGCCAGCGCGACGTGATCCAGCAGCTGATCCGCATGCAGTACACGCGCAACGAGATCGACTTCTCGCGCGGCAGTTTCCGCGTGCGCGGCGACACCATCGACGTGTTTCCGGCCGAGCACAGCGAACTGGCCTTGCGCATCGAACTCTTCGACGACGAGATCGACAGCCTGCAGCTGCTGGACCCGCTGACCGGCCGCATCCGGCAGAAGATTCCGCGCTTCACGGTCTACCCGTCCAGCCACTACGTGACGCCGCGCGAACGCGTCGTCGACGCCATCACGACGATCAAGGACGAACTGCGCGGGCGGCTGGACGAGTTCGTCAAGTCCGGCAAGCTGGTCGAGGCGCAGCGCCTGGAGCAGCGCACGCGTTTCGACCTGGAGATGCTGCAGGAGGTGGGCCACTGCAAGGGCATCGAGAACTACACCCGGCATCTGTCCGGCGCCAAGCCGGGCGAGCCGCCGCCGACGCTGGTGGACTACCTGCCGAAGGACGCGCTGATGTTCCTCGACGAGAGCCATGTGCTGATCGGCCAGTTCGGCGGCATGTACAACGGCGACCGGGCGCGCAAGACGACGTTGGTCGAATACGGCTTCCGGCTGCCGAGTGCGCTGGACAACCGGCCGCTGAAGTTCGAGGAGTTCGAAGGCAAGATGCGCCAGGCGGTGTTCGTGTCGGCCACCCCGGCGGCCTACGAACAGCAGCATGCCGGCCAAGTGGTGGAGCAGCTGGTGCGGCCCACCGGCCTGATCGACCCCGAGGTGCAGGTGCGCCCGGCCAGCACCCAGGTCGACGACGTGCTGCAGGAGATCCGCGACCGCGTCGAGATCAATGAACGGGTGTTGATCACGACGCTGACCAAGCGCATGGCCGAACAGCTGACCGACTACCTGGCCGACAACGGCGTCAAGGTGCGCTACCTGCACAGCGACATCGACACGGTCGAGCGCGTCGAGATCCTGCGTGACCTGCGCCTGGGCACCTTCGACGTGCTGGTCGGCATCAACCTGCTGCGCGAAGGGCTGGACCTGCCCGAAGTCAGCCTGGTGGCGATCCTGGACGCCGACAAGGAAGGCTTTCTGCGTGCCGAGCGCAGCCTGATCCAGACCATCGGCCGCGCGGCGCGCCACGTCAACGGCAAGGCCATCCTCTACGCCGACAAAATGACCGATTCGATGAAGAAGGCTATCGGCGAAACGGAGCGCCGCCGCACCAAGCAGATTGCGCACAACCTGGCGATGGGCATCGTGCCCAAGGGCGTGAACAAGCGCATCCGCGACATGATCGACGGCGTGGTCTCGGACAAGACGGCCAAGGACGAGCTGAAGGCGGCGAAGGCCGCGGCCGAGTTCGAGTCGATGTCTGAGAAGGACCTCGGCAAGCGCATCAAGACGCTCGAAAAGCAGATGCTCGAACACGCGCGCAACCTCGAGTTCGAGAAGGCGGCGCGCGTGCGCGACCAGCTGGCGCTGCTGCGCGAGCAGGCTTTCGGCGCGCCGGGGCACGACTTCAACGTCGTGCCGCTGGTCGGGGGGCGCTGATGGCCGGCGGCAAGACGCGCGTGCTGATGGTCTGCACCGGCAACATCTGTCGCTCACCCACCGCCGAAGGCGTGCTGCGCAAGAAGCTGCGGGCGGCCGGTTTGCACAAGCAGGTCGAGGTGGCTTCGGCCGGCACCACCGGCTATCACAGCGGCGAGCCGCCCGATGCGCGCGCGATCAAGCACGCAGCCGCGCGCGGCTATGATTTGTCCCGCCTGCGCGCCCGGCGCGTTTCGCGTGACGACTTCCAGCGGTTCGACTGGCTGCTGGCGCTGGACGAGAGCCATCTCGCCAGCCTGCGCCAGATTGCCCCGGCCGAAGGCGGCGCGCGCATCGGCCTGCTGATGGAGCACGCCACCCGCCACGCCGGCACGCCCGAGGTGCCCGACCCGTACTACGGCGCGCCGGCCGGCTTCGAGCGCGTGCTCGATCTGGTCGAGGACGCTTGCGACGGCTTCGTCGAACGAATGCGCCGAGAGCTGGGAACTTCCTGACCAAAGCTTGACCAAAACGCTTGGTTTCCGGTATAGTTGAGCAATCTAGTCGGAATCAATCGCGGGTAAACCCGCGTCTGTTTCAGGCTCTTTCCGAAGGAGATTCCCCATGCGACTCACCACCAAAGGCCGCTTCGCCGTCACCGCGATGATCGACCTCGCGCTGCGTTCCAACGCCGGCCCGGTGGCGCTGGCCGCCATCAGCGCGCGCCAGCAGATATCCCTGTCCTACCTCGAACAGCTGTTCGGCAAGCTGCGCCGCCATGAACTGGTGGAAAGCACGCGCGGCCCGGGCGGCGGCTATTCGCTCGGCCGCGGCGCCGGCGAGATCACGGTGGCCGACATCATTGTCGCCGTCGACGAGCCGATCGACGCCACCGGCTGCTCGGGCAAGGAAAACTGCATGGGCGACGACACCGGCAAGTGCATGACGCACGACCTGTGGGCCAGCCTGAACGCCAAGATGATCGAGTACCTCGATTCGATCTCGCTGAAGAAGCTGGTCGACGAGCAGTTGGCCAAGGGCGTGTCGATCGAAGAAGCGCCCGTCAAGCGCGCGATCTCGTCGCAGCCGGTGGTCAAGCCGATCAAGATTACCGCGCCGAACTCGGTCTTCGCCTTCGGCAACTCCTTCACCAAGTAAATCGTTTTGCCCATGACACCGCATTTCCCGATCTACATGGACTACGGCGCGACGACGCCGGTGGACAACCGTGTCGTCGACGCCATGATCCCGTGGCTGCGTGAACATTTCGGCAACCCGGCTTCGCGCAGCCACGCCTGGGGCTGGGAGGCCGAAGAAGCGGTGGAAAGGGCGCGTGGCCAGGTCGCGAGCCTGATCAACGCCGACCCGCGCGAGATCGTCTGGACCTCCGGCGCGACCGAATCGAACAACCTGGCGATCAAGGGCGCGGCGCACTTCTACAGCTCGCGCGGCAAGCACCTGATCACCGTCAAGACCGAGCACAAGGCCGTGCTCGACACGATGCGCGAACTGGAGCGCCAGGGCTTCGAGGTGACCTACCTCGACGTGCAGGAAGACGGCCTGCTCGACCTGGACAAGTTCAAGGCCGCGCTGCGCAAGGACACGATCCTGGTCTCGGTGATGTTCGTCAACAACGAGATCGGCGTCATCCAGGACATTCCGACCATCGGCCAGCTCTGCCGCGAGCGCGGCATCATCTTCCACGTCGACGCGGCGCAGGCCACCGGCAAGGTCGCGATCGACATGAGCAGCCTGCCGGTCGACCTGCTGAGCCTGGCTTCGCACAAGACCTACGGCCCGAAGGGCATCGGCGCGCTGTACGTGCGGCGCAAGCCGCGCGTGCGGCTGGAAGCGCAGATGCACGGCGGCGGCCACGAGCGCGGCATGCGCTCGGGCACGCTGCCCACGCACCAGTGCGTCGGCATGGGCGAGGCCTTTGCCATCGCCAAGGCCGAGATGGGCACCGAGAGCGAACGCATCCGCATGCTGCACCACAAGCTGCTGGCCGGGCTGACCGACATCGAACAGGTGTTCGTCAACGGCAACCTCGAGCGCCGCGTGCCGCACAACCTGAACATCTCGTTCAACTTCGTCGAAGGCGAGTCGCTGATCATGGGCGTGAAGGGCATCGCCGTGTCGTCGGGCTCGGCCTGCACGTCGGCCAGCCTGGAGCCCAGCTACGTGCTGCGCGCCCTGGGCCGCAGCGACGAACTCGCGCATTCGAGCCTGCGCATGACGATCGGCCGCTTCACGACCGAAGCCGAGATCGACTACGCCGTCACCACCTTGAAGGACCGGGTTGCCAAGCTGCGTGAACTGTCGCCCCTGTGGGAGATGTTCAAGGACGGCATCGACATCAGCTCGATCCAATGGGCCGCACACTGAGCTAGAGGAGTATCACCATGGCATACAGCGACAAGGTTGTCGAACACTACGAAAACCCGCGCAACGTCGGTTCCTTTGAAAAGGGCGACGACACGGTGGGCACCGGCATGGTCGGCGCGCCGGCCTGCGGCGACGTGATGAAGCTGCAGATCAAGGTCAACCCCGAAACCGGGCTGATCGAAGACGCGCGCTTCAAGACCTATGGCTGTGGCTCGGCGATCGCGTCGAGTTCGCTCGTCACCGAATGGGTCAAGGGCAAGACGCTGGACCAGGCGCTGACGATCAAGAACACGCACATCGCCGAAGAACTGGCTTTGCCGCCGGTGAAGATCCACTGCTCGATCCTGGCCGAAGACGCGATCAAGGCCGCGGTGCTGGACTACAAGGCCAAGCACGGCGCCAGCGACGCGGTGGCCCAAGCGCACTGACATCCATGGCGGTCACTCTCACCGAAGCAGCGGCGAAACATGTCTCGCGCTACATCCACCGCCGCGGCAAGGGCGTCGGCGTGCGCCTGGGCGTGAAGACCACCGGCTGTTCGGGCCTGGCCTACAAGCTCGAATACGCCGACGACATCGCACCCGAAGACGTGATCTTCGAAGGCCATGGCGTGAAGGTGCTGGTCGACCCGAAAAGCCTGCCCTACATCGACGGCACCGAACTCGACTTCGTGCGCGAAGGCCTGAACGAAGGCTTCAAGTTCCACAACCCGCGCGAGAAAGACCGCTGCGGCTGCGGCGAATCGTTCCGAGTCTGACGACGTTTCACCTCGCAAGGCGCGGCCGAGTGGCCGCGCTTTGTTCTTGAAGACCATGCTTGAGATCCGCCCCGAACGCCCCGACCAGCCCGAGATCGTGGCCTTGCTCGACGCGCTCGACCGCTATCTGGCGTCGCTGTACCCGCCGGAGGCCAACCACATCCTCGACGTGCAGGCGCTGCTGGCGCCCGGCGTGAGTTTCCTCGTCGCGCGGCAGGGCGGCCGCGCCGTCGGCACCGGTGCCGTGCGCCGCGGGCCGGGCTATGGCGAGATCAAGCGCATGTACGTGGCACCCGAGCAGCGCGGCCAGCGCATCGCGCCGCAGATCCTGCAAGCGCTGGAAGAGTTGTTGCGCGCCGAAGGCATGAGCGAAGCGCGGCTCGAGACCGGCCGCGACCAGGTCGAGGCGGTGCGCCTGTACGAACGCTGCGGCTACACGCGCTGCGCGGCTTTCGGCGGCTACGACGACAACGGCTTGTCGCTGTTCTACGGGAAGCGGCTATGAAACTCGACGACGACGACTTCACGCTGTTCGGCCTGCCGGCCCGGCATGCGCTGGACCGCGCCGAGCTCGACACGCGCTGGCGCCAGCTGCAAGGCGAGGTCCATCCCGACCGCTTTGCCGCCGAAGGCGCTGCCGCGCAACGCATCGCCATGCAATGGGCCGTGCGCGTGAACCAGGCCTACCAGCGCCTGAAAGACCCGCTGCGCCGCGCCGCCTACCTGTGCGAGCTGCGCGGCGCCGCCATCGACGCCGAGCGCAACACCGCGATGCCGCCGAGCTTCCTGATGCAGCAGATGCAATGGCGCGAAGCGCTGGACGACGCGGCCGGCCTGGCCGAGGTCGAAAGCATTGCCGCCGAGGTTGCCGCGTCGGAACGTTCGCTGCTGGCTGACGCGCAGCGCCGGCTCGACGAACTGGGCGACGCCGACGCGGCCGCCGCCGACGTGCGCGCGCTGATGTTCGTGCAGCGTTTCCGACAAGACCTGGAGCGCCGCCTCGACGCGCTCGACACGACCCGATAGGACGATAGGACCACGATGGCCCTGCTGCAGATCTCCGAACCCGGCCAGGCACCCGACCCGCACCAGCGGCGCGTGGCCGTCGGCATCGACCTTGGCACCACGCATTCGCTGGTGGCCGCCGTGCGCCACGGCGTCGCCGAATGCCTGCCCGACGACCGGGCGCGCGTGCTGCTGCCGTCGGTGGTGCGCTACCTGGGTGACGGGCGGCGCCAGATCGGCTTCGAAGCGCGTGCAGCGCAGGCCGACGACCCTGAGAACACCGTCGTCTCGGCCAAGCGCTTCATGGGGCGTCGGCTGGCCGACATCGCCGGCGCCGCGAAGCTGCCGTACCGCTTCGTCGACAGCCCGGGCATGCTGACCATCGCCACGCGCGAAGGCGAGAAGACGCCGGTGGAAGTGTCGGCCGAGATCCTGGCGTCCTTGCGCCAGCGCGCCGAAGACACCTTCGATGCCGACCTCTTTGGTGCCGTGATCACGGTGCCGGCCTACTTCGACGATGCGCAGCGCCAGGCGACGAGAGACGCGGCCCAGCTTGCCGGCTTGAACGTGCTGCGCCTGATCAGCGAGCCCACCGCCGCGGCGGTGGCCTATGGGCTGGACAACGGCAGCGAAGGCCTCTACGCCGTCTACGACCTCGGCGGCGGCACCTTCGACATCTCGCTGCTGCGCCTGCACCGCGGCGTCTTCGAAGTCGTGGCCACCGGCGGCGACGCGGCGCTGGGCGGCGACGACATCGACCACGCGCTGGCCGACTGGGCGCTGGCCCAGGCCGGCGTGGTGGCCGACAGCGCGCACGACAAGCGCGCCGCGCTGGTCGCGGCGCGCGCGACGAAAGAAGCGTTGAGTGACGCGGCAACGGCCGACTGGCAGGCCGATCTGGCCGGCGGCGCAGCCCGCGTCACGGTAACGCGCGAGCAGCTCGAAGCGCTGGCGCGGCCGCTGATCGAGCGCACGCTGGCGGCGGTGCGCAAGGTGCTGCGCGACGCCCGCGTCACGCGCGATGAAGTGCAGGGGGTCGTCATGGTCGGCGGCTCCACGCGCATGCCGCGCGTGCGCCAGGCGGTGAGCGAACTGTTCGGCCCTGATCGTCAAGGCATGGTGCTGACCAACCTCAACCCCGACGAAGTGGTGGCCATCGGCGCCGCGATCCAGGCCAACGCGCTGGCCGGCAACGCCAAGGACGGCGAACTGCTGCTGCTCGACGTGATTGCGCTGTCGCTCGGGCTGGAGACGATGGGCGGCCTGGTCGAGTGTGTCATCGAACGCAACACGACGATCCCGGCGGCCAAGGCGCAGGAGTTCACGACCTTCAAGGACGGCCAGACAGCGATGGCCATCCACGTGGTGCAAGGCGAACGCGACCTGGTTTCCGAATGCCGCTCGCTGGCCCGCTTCGAGCTGCGCGGCATCCCGCCGATGGCCGCCGGCGCGGCGCGCATCCGCGTCACCTTCCAGGTCGACGCCGACGGGCTGCTCAGCGTCGCGGCGCGCGAGCAGGGCTCGGGCGTCGAAGCCTCGGTCGTCGTCAAGCCGAGCTACGGCCTGGTTGACGAGCAGATCGCGCGCATGCTGAAAGACGGCTTCACGCACGCCGAAGGCGACATGGCCGCGCGCAAGCTGCGCGAAGCCCGCGTCGAGGCCGAACGCATGGTGCTGGCCACGCGCGCGGCGCTGGCTGCCGACGCGGCGCTGCTCGGCGCCGAAGAGCAGGCCGACATCGAAACGCTGCTGCAAGACACGCAACGAATCGCCCAGGGCGACGACGCCGATGCCATCGAAAAGGCCGTCGAAGCGCTGGCCGACGGCACCGAGGCGTTCGCGGCCGCGCGCATGAACCAGGGCATCCGGCAGGCGCTGGCCGGCCGCAGCGTCGAAGAGATCTGAAATGCCCGTCATCCGCATCCTGCCCCACGCCGACTACTGCCCGCAGGGCGACAGCATCGAAGCCCCGGCCGGCACGTCGATCTGCGAAGCGCTGCTCGAAAACGGCATCGCCATCGAACACGCCTGCGAAATGAGCTGCGCCTGCACCACCTGCCACGTCGTCGTGAAGGAAGGCCTGGCCTCCCTCGGCGAGATGGACGAAGCCGAAGAAGACCTGCTGGACCGCGCCTGGGGCCTGACGCCGACATCGCGCCTGAGCTGCCAGGCCATCCTGGCCGATCAGGACGTGACGATCGAGATCCCGAAATACTCGATCAACCACGCGCGCGAGAATCACTGATCGCCGCGCGCAGGCAGGCGCTAACGTCTGCTGGCACCGCGCAACGCTTCTTTACGCTGATGGACTTTTCGCCTGACAGGCGCCTCCTAGCATGGGTTCATGGGAGCGGGCGTCTGGCGATCGAGCGACGGCATGGTGTTGGACCAGGCCGCCACGTCGGCGCTGCGCACCGAGGTCGGGGGCGAGCATCGCTACCTGCTGCTGCTGAGCCACATGCGCAGCTATTCGAGTCTGCTCGCGCACGTGCTCGGCAGCTCGCCCGAGGTCAACGGCTACGGCGAGACGCTGCTGCGCTACAAGCTGCCGCTGGACCTGTGGCGGCTGCGCCGCGAGATCCGGCGTTCCACCGGCAGGCCGCTGCGCGGCCCCTGGCTGCTGGACAAGGTGTTGCACAACACGATCAAGCCGCTGGACCGCTGGGTCGAGCGTGACCGGCTGCGTGCGCTGATCTTCCTTCGCCAGCCCGAACCCACGCTGCGCAGCGTGCTGACGCTGGCGCAGGCGGACGACCCGCGCTCGGCCATGCGCGACCCGCAGAAGTGCTGCGACTACTACGTGTCGCGGCTGCACCGCCTGCGCGAAGACGGTGAACGTCTGGGTGGCGGCGCCTTGTACCTGGACGCCGCGGCGCTGATCCAGCGGCCGCACGCGGTGCTCGGCGCCGTCGGCAGCTGGCTCGGCCTGCACGAGCCGCTGGCGCCGAGCTACGAGGTCGGCAGCCGCTCGGGCGAGGTCGGATTCGGCGACCCGTCGCGCAACATCCGCGCCGGCCGCATCCTGGCCGCCGAAGCGACGACGGTGCGCCCGGACCTCCGGCTGCCCGCCGACATCGTCGCCGAGGCCGAAGCCGCGTACCGGCGCTGCCGCACCACCTTGTTGCAGCACTGCGCATCGAGGCCGGACCTGCTGGTCTGACCACACGCCTCACGGCGGTGCAAAGTGCACCGATGCAAAGAAAAGAACCTCCTCGCCCGTGAGGGCGAGGAGGTTGGACCAAAGGGCCTGGGCCCTGCTGAGGAGATAGACAGACACCGGACGAAGGTGTCACGTCTTGCCTTGCAAGCGCTGTGCCCGATTCTTCAGATGTACAGCGCGACCGCGGCGGTGAAGCGGCCCTCGTTCAGCACCGGCAGCACGGCCATCGAGGCCAGGCCGGTCGGGTCGGAAATTTGCGCCACGCCGCCGGGCTCGCTGGCCAGATCGGTGCTGACGCCGGGCAGGCCGGTCAGCCAGCAGCGGCCGATGCTGCCCTGGCCGCGTTCCAGCCGCACGGCGGTGTCGCCCAGCGGCCCGGCGCTTTCGCAAAAGCCGGCTTGCAGCGCCAGCTTCTGGCCGCTGGAGTCGGGCCGCCAGATCTCGATGCGGCGCGCGATCGGCGTGCCCAGGGCGGACAGGAAGGCCAGCACATAGGGGTCGCGCCCCGGCGTTGCACACGGAATTGCAAAGCCGCGGTTGATGCCGACCTTGACCGCGCTGTCGGCACGCATGAAGCCCGAGCCGCGGCCGAGATCGGCCAGGAACACCGGCGCGCGCTGCTGCCAGGCCAGCCCCGGCAGGCCGGTGCCGGGCCGGAAAGCCGTGCGGCGCGAGATGAATTCGAAGGTGTCCGCGGTGCGCCCGTAGTAGCCGTCGGCCAGCAGCATGTCTTTCGACGCGGCCGGGTCGTTGTGCCAGACCTCGATGGCGCCGGCATGCTCTTCGTCGTCGCCGCAGAAGAACACGGCCACGGCGGCCAGGTAGTCGCCGGTGAAGATCGGCAGCGCGATGCCGCAGGTCAGGCCGTCGGCCAGCGCCGCCGCGGTGCGCTTGAAGTAGGAGCCTTCGAAGGCCTGCAGCACGACCGGCTGGCCGTCTTCCCAGGCCCGGCCGGGCAGGCCTTCGCCGCGCCCGAAGCACATCTCGGGGCTGATGCGCGCCATCTGCGAACCGGGGCCGAACAGGCCGCCGCCGTATTCGAGCTGGCTGCGGTCCCCGTTCGGAACCCAGAACTCGACGGCGCGGATGAAGGTCTTCACGCCGCGACCTTCTCGACGTGACCCTGGCGCGTGTACAGGAAGTCGAGCACGGCCTTGCGGCAATGCACGTAGCTGCGGTCTTCGGCCAGCTCGACCCGGTTGCGCGGGCGCGGTAGGTCGACGCGCAGGATCTCGCCGATGGTCGCGGCCGGGCCGTTGGTCATCATCACGATGCGGTCGGACAGCAGCACCGCTTCGTCGACATCGTGCGTGACCATCACCACCGTGCTCTTCGTGCGCGCCACGATCTTCAGCAGCTCGTCCTGCAGGTGCGCGCGCGTCAGCGCGTCGAGCGCGCCGAAGGGTTCGTCCATCAGCAGCACCTTGGGTTCCATCGCCAGCGCCCGCGCAATGCCCACGCGCTGCTTCATGCCGCCGGAGATTTCATGCGGCCGCTTGTTCACGGCGTGGCCCATGCCGACCAGTTCCAGCGCGGCCTGCGTGCGCGCCTTCAGCTGCGCCTTGCCTTCTCGCGCCGAGAACACGCGCTCGACCGCGAGATGCACGTTTTCGGCGCAGCTCAGCCACGGCAGCAGCGAATGGTTCTGGAACACCACGGCGCGCTCCGGCCCCGGCGCGTTGATCTCGCGCCGGTCGCACAGCAGCACGCCGCTGCTCGGCACCAGCAGCCCGGCGATCAGGTTCAGCAGCGTGCTCTTGCCGCATCCCGAATGGCCGATCAGCGTGACGAACTCGCCTTGCGCAACGCCGAGGTCGATCTCGCGCAGCGCGTGGAAGCGGCCCTTCTTCGTGGTGAACACCATCTCGGCGTTCTCGATCTTGATGAAGTCAGTCGTCATACGAGAACCTCTTGGCGATGCCCACGAGCAGTTGTTCGAGCAGCAGCCCGACGATGCCGATCACGAAGATCGCGATGATGATGTGCTTGACATTGAGGTTGTTCCACTCGTCCCAGACCCAGAAGCCGATACCGACGCCGCCGGTCAGCATCTCGGCCGCGACGATCACCAGCCAGGCCGTGCCCACCGACAGCCGCACGCCGGTCAGCATGTAGGGCAGCACGGCGGGGAACAGGATGCGCGTGATGACCTTCCACTCGTTCAGGTTCAGCACGCGCGCGACGTTCAGGTAGTCCTGCGGCACGCGCTGCACGCCGACGGCGGTGTTGATGATCATCGGCCAGATCGAGCAGATGAAGATGGTCCAGATCGCCGCCGGGTTCGCGCTCTTGAACACCAGCAGGCCGATCGGCAGCCAGGCCAGCGGCGACACCGGGCGCAGCAGGCTGATCAGCGGGTTCACCATCCGGTTCAGGAAGGTGAAGCGCCCGATCATGAAGCCCATCGGGATGCCCACCGCCGCGGCCATGCCGAAGCCGACCGCCACGCGCTCCAGCGAGAACAGGATGTTCCAGCCAATGCCCTGGTCGTTCGGCCCGTTGCGGTAGAACGGGTCGGCGAACAGCTTGACCGCGGCTTCGAAGGTGACCTTGGGCGTCGGGAAGCTGGTGCTGTTCTGCGTCAGCAGGCCCCAGATGCCGATCAGCAGCGCCAGGCCGAAGACCGGCGGCAGCACCGTCAGCCACAGGCCGCGCCAATCGAAGGGCTGGCGCGGCGCCTTTGGCGCCGGTAGCGGGCGCGGCTCGACGGCCGGCGCGGCTGCGGACGCGCGCGGCGCCGCGTCGTGCGTGACGGCGGCTTCGAGCGGTGAATGGAAGACGGCTGAAACCATGGTCGTGCCTCCTTCAGGCCGAAGCCGCGCCCTTGACCTTGAAGCCGTCGGCGTACTTGGCCGGATCCTTGCCGTCCCAGACCACGCCGTCGATCAGCTTGCTGCTGCGCATCGAATCCTTCGGCACGCTGACCTTCAGCTGCGCCGCGGCCTGCTTGTAGAGGTCGATCTGGTTGATCTGCTTGGCCACCGCCAGGTAGTCGGGGTGCTCCTTCAGCAGGCCCCAGCGCTTGTGCTGGGTCAGGAACCACATGCCGTCCGACAGGTACGGGAATGTCACCGCGCCGTCGTTGAAGAACTTCATGTAGTTCGGGTCGTCCCAGGTCTTGCCCAGGCCGTTCTGGTAGCGGCCGAGGATGCGCTGGTTGATGGCGTCGACGCCGGTGTTGACGTAGGCCTTGTCGGCGATCGTCTCGGCCATCTTGTTCTTGTTCTGCAGGCCGGCGTCGATCCAGCGGCCGGCTTCCATCACGGCCATCATCACGGCGCGTGCGGTGTTCGGGTACTTCTTGACGAAGTCGCCGGTGGTGCCGAGCACCTTCTCGGGGTGGTCCTTCCAGATGTCCTGCGTGGTCACGGCGGTGATGCCGATGCCGTCGATGATGGCGCGGTGGCCCCAGGGTTCGCCGACACAGTAGCCGTCCATGTTGCCGACGCGCATGTTGGCCACCATCTGCGGCGGCGGCACGGTGATGACCTTGGCGTCCTTCATCGGGTTGATGCCGACGCTGGCCAGCCAGTAGTACAGCCACATCGCGTGCGTGCCGGTCGGGAAGGTCTGCGCGAAGGTGTAGTCGCGCTTCTCGGCGGCCATCACCTTGGCCAGGCTGGCGCCGTCGACCGCGCCCTTGTCGGCCAGCTTCTTCGACAGCGTGATCGCCTGGCCGTTGTTGTTCAGCGTCATCAGCACGGCCATGTCCTTCTTCGGCCCGCCGACGCCCAGGTGCACGCCGTAGATCAGGCCGTACAGCACGTGCGCCATGTCGAGTTCGCCGTTGACGAGCTTGTCGCGCACGCCGGCCCAGCTGGCTTCCTTGGTCGGCACGATCTTCACGCCGTACTTCTTGTCGAAGCCCAGCACGCTGGCCATCACCACCGACGCGCAGTCGGTCAGCGGGATGAAGCCGATGCGCACTTCTTCCTTCTCGGGCTTGTCGCTGCCCTGGGCGTAGACGGCGGCCTGCAGCCCGGGCACGAGGCCGGCGGCGCTGGTTGCGGCGGCGGCCTTCACGAGAGTTCGGCGTCCCATGTCGATGCGTCCTGATGTCGGTGAAGTCATGGTGGTGTGCAAGTTGAAGGCCAACAAAAACGAAAAGGCGTCCACACGGCAGCACACCCGAAAGGGCACGCATCGTGAGGACGCCTTTGTCCCGCCGGCCCGCCGCAAACGATGCGGCAACCCGGCGCTGACGAGAGATCGACTCTGATCTCTCAGTGAGTCATGCCATGCAATGGGCGTGCCAGGGCTTTTGGTGGGGGTCGACCAGGGTTTGCACCAAGGCGCGGCGAAAAGCGCGCTGGCGTGGTGCGCCTACCCGAGCAGGTCGGCCGCGTCGATGATGCGCTGCGCGATGTCCGTCATCTTCAGCCCCTTGTCCATGGCCGCCTTGCGCAGGCGGGCGTAGGCCTCGGGTTCTGTGATGCCGTGGCGCTGCATCAGCAGGCCCTTGGCGCGGTCGAGCCGCTTGCGGTCGGCGAGCTGGCCGCGCGCTTCGGCCAGCTCGCGGCGCATCGTCTCTTCGTGCTCGAAGCGCGCCAGCGCGATGTCGAGCACCGGCTTCACGCGCTCGGGCGCGAGGCCGGCCACGACATAGGCGGTGACGCCGGCGGCGATGGCGCCGCGCACATGGCTGGTGTCGGTGTCTTCGGTGAACATGATGATCGGCCGGCGCGCGTCACGCGTGGCCATCACCACGTGTTCGAGCGTGTCGCGCGCCTGGCTCTCGGCGTCGACGATGATCATGTCGGGCTGGATCTGCGCCAGCCGGTCGGGCAGGAAGGCGTCCACCGGCAGTACCGCGACGATGTTGTAGCCGGCTTCGAGCAAGCCGATGCGCAGGCTGCGCGAGCGTTCGGCTTCGAGCGCAGCGAGTTCGTCGCCCGGCTCCGGATGGAGCGTGTCAGGGGCGACGATGACGATGCGGGTGGCGGCCGTCGGGGACATGGGTCACACCTGAGCAAATTCTGCGCCGGTAAACTGCCAACCGGTGAAAGTTCTCGGAATCGAGTCGTCTTGCGACGAGACTGGTGTCGCACTGGTCGAAACACGGCCGGATGGGCCGCCACGCCTGCTCGGCGAGGCGCTGTACAGCCAGGTCGACATGCACCAGGCCTACGGCGGCGTGGTGCCCGAGCTGGCTTCGCGCGACCACATCCGGCGCCTGCTGCCGCTGGCGCGCCAGGTGCTGGCGCAGGCGGCGTGCGAGTTGCGCGACGTCGACCTCGTGGCCTATACACGCGGCCCCGGTCTGGCCGGTGCGCTGCTGGTCGGTGCGGGCGTCGCGGTGGCGCTGGGGGCGGCCTTGGGCAAGCCGACCTTGGGCGTGCACCACCTCGAAGGGCATCTGCTGTCGCCCTTCCTGGCCGGCGAGCCGCTGGTGTTTCCGTTCATCGCGTTGCTCGTTTCGGGCGGCCATACGCAGCTGATGCAGGTGGACGGCGTCGGCCGCTACGCGCTGCTCGGTGAAACCATCGACGACGCCGCCGGCGAGGCTTTCGACAAGAGCGCCAAGCTGCTCGGCCTGGGCTACCCGGGCGGGCCGGCGCTGGCGCGGCTGGCCGAGTTCGGCGACGCCACGGCCTTTGCGCTGCCGCGGCCGCTGCTGCACAGCGGCAACCTGGATTTCTCGTTCGCCGGCCTGAAGACGGCGGTGATGACGCAGGCGCGCAAGCTCGGGCCCAACGTCTGCGAACAGTCGCGTGCCGACCTCGCCGCGGCCACGCAGGCGGCGATCGTCGATGTGCTGGTCGCCAAGTCGCTGCGGGCGCTGAAGGACGGCGGTGTGCGCCGCCTCGTGGTGGCCGGCGGCGTCGGCGCCAACCTGCGGCTGCGCGAGAAGCTCGACGCCGGCGCCGCGAAGCTCGGCGCCACCGTGCACTACCCGCCGCTGGCGCTGTGCACCGACAACGGCGCGATGATCGCGCTGGCCGCCGCGCTGCGCCTGGAGCGCGGCCTGGCGGCCACGCGCAGCGACGGCGCCTTCGACGTGCGGCCGCGCTGGCCGCTGGAAGAGATCAGCTCTCGGCCGTGAAGCCGATGCGCTTGACCAGCGGCCCCCAGCGTTCGAACTCGGCCTTCTGGCTCCGCGCCATCTCATCGGCCGTCGAGCCATGCGCGATCAGGCCGACGATGCCCAGACCTTCGATCAGCGCCTTGTCTTTCAGCGCGGCATTGATGGCGGCATTGGCGGCGGCGATGGCCGGCGCGGGTGTGCGCGCCGGGGCGTAGAAGCCGAACCACTCTTCGACCGTCAGCTCGCCGAAGCCTTGCTCGGCGAAGGTGGGCACGTCGGCCGCAAACGGCAGCCGCGCCTTGCCCGAGGTGGCCAGCAGGCGCAGCTTGCCGGCGCGGTGGTTGGTGAGAAAGTCGCCGGCCGGCGTGAACATCGCGGCGATCTGCCCGCCGACGACATCGGTGATGCCCGGCACCGAGCCGCGGTAAGGCACGTGCTTGAGTTCGACACCGGCATTCAGCCCGAGCAGCGCGCCCAGGAAGTGCGGCGTCGAGCCGGCCGCCGGCGAGCCGTAGTTGGCCTGCGTCGGGTTCGCCTTGGCCCAGGCCAGGAAGCCGCGCACGTCGGTCACGCTGGCCGGCACCACGGGGCCGACCGCCAGGCCATGGTGCATGACCGCGGCGATCGACACCGGCACGATGTCGCGCACCGGGTCGTAGCTGAGCTTGCTGTAGACATGCGGGTAGATGGCGGTGGTCGAGAACGGCGACAGCGCCAGCGTGGCGCCGTCGGGTGTCGCGCTCTTCAAGGTGTCCAGCGCGATGCGGCCGCCGGCGCCGGGTTTGTTCTCCACCAGCGCGGCGTTCTTCGCATAGGCCGAGCCGCCGATGCGTTCGGCAACCCGGCGCGCGGCGATGTCGCCGGCGCTGCCGGCCGGAAAGCCGTACAGGAACTTCGGCTGCTCGAAGGCCTGTGCCCAGGCCGGGCGCGATAGCGTCGCGAGCAAGGTGGAGCCGAGGGCGGCCTGGAGCAGGGTGCGGCGTTGGGTCATGGGTCGAACTTTCTTGGGGGTTCAGGGGGTCAGGATCACATCGGCCGCGCCGGCGTGCAGCGCCGCCACGTCATCGGCGCGGCGTGCCAGTACGGCGCGCTGGTTCAGATAACCCTTGTCGGTGATCTCGCCGGCATCGGCGCTGGGCGGTTCGAGCAGCAGGCGCACACGCGCCACCCGGCCCGATGAACCGCCGGCTTCGGCATTCAGCCGCGCCAGGCCGGCGCGCAGGTGCTGGGCCAGTGCCTCGGGCGCGACGCCGGCGGCCTGCGCGCTGGGGAAGAGCAGGGCGCCGGCTTCGTCGCGGTCGTGGCCGGTGATGACCGCGTCTTGCACATACGGCGCCAGCGCCGAGACCAGCTTGACGCGCAGCGTGCCCACTGAAACCCAGGTGCCGGTGCCGAGCTTGAAGTCTTCGGCGACACGGCCGTCGAACAGCACGCCGGCTTCGGGGTGCGCCGGGTCGGCCAGGCGGCCGGCGTCGCCGATGCGGTAGAAGCCTTCGTCGTCGAAGGCTTCGCGCGTGAGATCGGGCGCGTTGCGGTAGCCGGGAAAGACCGACACGCCGCGCACGCGCAGTTCGAGCTTTTCGCCGTTGGGCACGAACTTCAGTTCCATGCCGGGCAGTGGTGCGCCGATGTTGCCGGCGCCGCTGAGCTTCCAGTGCGCGCTGGTCACTGCCGGCGACGTCTCGGTGGAGCCCCATGAGGTGGTCAGCCACAGCGGCTCGCGGCGCACCCGCGCGGCCAGCGCTTCCAGCCGTTGCCAGCTGGCGTTGGTGAGTGCGGCGCCGGCGTAGAACACCATCTGCAGCCGGGCCAGCGCATCGGCGGCGAGCGCGTCGTCGGCTTCCAGCAAGGGCAGCAGCATGTCCAGCCCGCGCGGCACGTTGAAGTACAGCGTGGGCTGCACCTCGCGCAGGTTCTTCGCGGTGCGCTCGACCAGCCCCGGCGCCGGGCGGCCGTCGTCGATGTACAGCGTGCCGCCGTGGCGCAGCACGAGGTTGAAGTCGTGGTTGGCGCCGAAGGTGTGGCTCCACGGCAGCCAGTCCAGCAACACCGGCTTGGTGTGCTGCAGGAAGAGCCACGTCTGCGCCATCATCTGCTGGTTGGCGCACAGCATCCGGTGGCTGTTGATGACCACCTTGGGGTGGCCGGTGGAGCCCGAAGTCAGCAGGTACTTGGCATGGTCGTCGGGGCCGATCGCGGCGAAGGCCTGCATCACGGCCGGCGTTTCGCGAACGCCCGTCAGCGCATCGAAGCCGACCGCGCCGGGCACGGCTTCCAGGCCGCGGCCAAGCACCACCGGCACCGCCACGCTGCAGGCCTGGATCGCCGGGCCGTAGACGGCGCCGTCGGCGGCATACACCAGCGCCGGCTTCAAGGCTTGCAGGATGGCGCGGATCTTCGTGTAGTCGCGCGTCAGCCGGCAGTAGGCGCTGGACACCGTGCACACCGGCCGGCCGATGTGCTGCCCCGCCAGCAGCAGCAGCGCGTGGTCGACGGCGTTGTCCGACAGCACGACCACCGGGTCGCCGGGCGGCAGCTGCATGTCGAGCAGGGCTTGCGCGATGGCGCCGACCTGTGCGCGCGTTTCGGCCCAGCTCAGCCGGCGCCAGCCGCTGCCGTCGCGCTCGGCGAAGGCCAGCGCGTCGGGCGTTTCGCGGGCCCAGCGTTCCAGCCATTCGCCGGTGCAGCGTTCGTGCGCACCCAAGGGTTCGGGCGACGACAGCACGAAGCTGCCGCCGCGGCCGTCTCGGCGCAGCGTGCGAGGTGCTGCCAGCAGCCCGGCCGATTCGAACACCGCGGTCATGTTCAGCCCATACAGTTGTGTATGGGATGAAGAATAATTCACCTAGGGTAAAAGCGAATCAGGGTTTGCGACAGTCGCCATACACTGCTGTATGGTCACAGACAGCTCGAGCCGCGTGTCCTTGTCGCTGGGCGACTGGGTTGCCAGCGCCACCGAGGTGCTGGTCGACGAAGGCGTGGACAACGTGCGCGTCGACGTCATCGCCAAGACGCTGGGTGTCACGCGCGGCAGCTTCTACTGGCACTTCAAGGACCGCGAAGACCTGCTGCAGCAGATGCTCGAAGCCTGGCGCCTGGCCGCCACCGAGCAGATCATCGAACGCTTCGACCGCCGGCGCGACGACCCGACGGCGCTCGTGCGCGACCTGCTGTCGCTGCCGTTCCGCGGCCGTGCCGCAGAGCGCGCGGCGCGGGTCGAACTCGCCATCCGAGACTGGGCGCGGCGCGACCCGCTGGCACGCAGCGCGCTCGACGATGTCGATTCGCGCCGCCTCGGCTACATCGCCCAGTGCTTCTCGGCGCTGGGCTTCGACATCGGCGAAGCGCGTGCGCGCGCCTTCATCCTGTACGGCTACGAAGTTGCCGAATCGCTGCTGCCGCGGCAAGGCAACGATGCGCAGAAGCGCGAGCGCAGCGCGCTCATCGAGCGGCTGCTGCTCGCCAAGACCATCGCTTAGTTGACGGTGATCTGCGCCGCCGTGCGCGGGCTGCGCTTGGCCAGCGTCAGCTTCAGCACGCCGTTGTCGAGCTTGGCGCCCGACTCGGCCTGGTCGATCTCCACCGGCAGCGTGAAGCTGCGTGCGAAGCGGCGGGCCGCGCGTTCGCGGTAGACGAGGTGGTCGCCGTCCTTCTTCTCTTCGCTGCGCTCGCTGCCGGCTTCGACGCTGACGCGGCGGCCGTCGATGGTGACCTTGACGTCTTCCTTGGCGACGCCGGGCAGGTCCAGCGTGACAGCGTAGCTGGCGTCGGTTTCGGCCACGTCCAGCGCCGGGCTGCGCGCGCTGTCGTCGGCGGTGAAGAAGCGGTCGAAGCTGCGGGCGAACCGGACCGACGGGTGGGACAGGGGGACGATGAACATGATGAGGCTCCTACAATCGATGGTTGCTGAGCGCTTGCCATGATGCGGCGCCCATGCATCCCCAAGTGGCAGCCGCACGCTGCATTTCAAGACCTTCCCATTCGCCGATGCATCAAGTTCCTTTCAAGCGGCGTGCCTTGCTCACGCTGCCGCTGGCTCTGGCCATGCCCGCCTTGCACGCCCAGCCGGCGCCGATCAAGCTGGCCTTGATCGAAGGCTTGTCGGGCCCGTTCGCGAATGCCGGCGACGCGGTCTTCCGCAACCTGCTGTGGGCGGTGGAGCGCGTCAACCAGCGCGGTGGCGTGCGCCTGCCCGGCGGTGCGCGGCCGCTCGAACTGGTGCGCTTCGACAGCAAGGGTGCGACCGAAGAAGGCTTAAGCCTGTTGCGCTCGGCGCTGGACCAGCGCTTCGGCTTCGTCTTCCAGGGCAACAGCTCGGGTACTGCTGCGGCCATCGTCGACGCGCTGGACAAGCACAACGAACGCGAACCCGGCCGCCGTGCGCTGTTCCTGAACTACTCGGCCGTCGACCCGGCGCTGACCAACGAGCGCTGCAGCTTCTGGCACTTCCGCTTCGACGCGCATGCCGACATGCGCCTGGCCGCGCTCACCGATGTGCTGCGCGACGACAAGAGCGTGAAGAAGGTCTACCTCATCGGCCAGGATTACAGCTTCGGCCAGCACGTCAACCGCAAGGCGCGCGAGATGATCGTCGCCAAGCGCCCCGATATCGAGATCGTCGGCGACGAGTTGCACCCGCTCGGCCGCGTGAAGGACTTCATTCCGTACGCCGCGAAGATCAAGGCCAGCGGCGCGCAAGCCGTGCTGACCGGCAACTGGGGCAACGACCTGACCTTGCTCGTGCGTTCGCTGCGCGAGGTTGGCTCGGAGGCGCGGCTGTACACCTTCTACGGCAACGCGCTGGGCGTGCCGGCGGCCATCGGCGAGGCCGGCATCGGTGCCGTGCTGGCGGTGGCCGAGTGGCAGCCGAACCTCGGCGGCAAGGCCAGCGACGACTTCTACGCCGCCTTCCGCCGCCGCTTCCCGGAGCCGAAAGACGACTACGTGCATGCGCGCATGCAGGTCATGGTCGAGATGCTGGCGGCCGCGATCGAACGCGCCGGCTCGACCGAAGCCGCAGCTGTTGCGCGGGCGCTCGAAGGCGCGCGTTTCGACGCCGCGACGCTCGGCGGCTTTCATGAGGCGACGATGCGTGCGGCCGACCACCAGCTGCAGCAGCCGCTGGTGGTCAGCGTGATGGACCGGGCTGGTGCCGGCGGCGTCAAATCCGACGTCGAAGGCTCGGGCTTCGGCTTCCGCACGCTGCGCCGTCTGGACGCGGCCGCCGTCACGCAGCCTCAGCAATGCCGCATGACGCGGCCCGACTGACCTGGGGACCGCATGCGTGCCGCCATTGAAGCCTTGCCGGGCTCGAAGATCCGCGAAGTGGCCAACGCCGGCCTCGGCCGCAGCGACGTGCTGGCCTTCTGGTTCGGCGAGAGCGACGAGACCACGCCCGAAGTGATCCGCAACGCCGCGGCCCAGTCGCTGGCCGCTGGCGAGACCTTTTATTCGCACAACCTCGGCCTGCCCGAACTGCGCCAGGGCCTGGCCGCCTACGCCGGCGCGCTGCACGGCGAGATCGATGCCGATCGTTTCGCCGTCACGTCGTCGGGCGTGACCGCGCTGATGCTGGCGATGCAGCTGCTGGCCGGTGCCGGCGACGAGGTCGTCGCGGTCGTGCCGGTGTGGCCGAACCTGACCGCGCAGCCGGCGATCCTGGGTGCGCATGTCACGCGCGTGCCGCTGCGGCCGCGCGCGGGCTTGTGGACGCTGGACCTCGACGAACTGCTGGCCAAGGTGACGAGCCGCACGCGCGTGCTGCTGGTCAACGCCCCGAACAACCCCACCGGCTGGACGCTGACGCGCGCCGAGCAGCAGGCGCTGCTTGAGCATTGCCGCCGCACCGGCACCTGGATCATTGCCGACGAGGTCTACGAGCGCATCTTCTTCGGCGAAGGCGCTGCGGCCCCCAGCTTCTTGGACATCACCACCCCCGACGACCGCCTCATCATCGCGCAGAGTTTCAGCAAGAACTTCCTGATGACCGGCTGGCGCCTGGGCTGGCTGGTGCTGCCGCGCGGCCAGCAAGACGCGGCCGGCAAGCTGCTCGAGTTCAACAGCTCCTGCGCGCCGGTGTTCGTGCAGCGTGGCGGCCAGGCGGCGCTGCAGATCGCCGACAGCTTCGTGCCCGGGCTGGTGGCGCATCTGCGGGCCTGCCGCGACCGGTTGGTCGGCGGCCTGCAAGCCTTGCCCGGCGTGACAGTGGCCACGCCGCCGGGCGGCATGTACGCCTTCTTCCGCGTCGAAGGCCGCGACGACTCGCTGGCCTTTGCCAAGACCCTGGTCGCCGAACACGGCCTGGGGCTGGCGCCGGGCGCGGCTTTCGGCCCGGAAGGCGAGGGCTGGCTGCGCTGGTGCTTCGCTGCCAAGGACCCGGCGCGGCTGGATGCCGGGCTGGCGCGGCTGGCGGCGGCGATCCGGCTATAATCTGCGGTTCCCTCTTCAAACGGGGATCAGCACGGCACCGGTCGGTTTCACTGGTGTTCCGCAAGTAGCAACCGGAAACCGTCTTCAGGCTGTGCGTCCTTCGTGGCGCGCCATGGCGGTTTTCCAAAAACGAAGGAAATCCCATGTCCCTGGCCACCCCCGTCAAAGCCGATATCGTCAAGGCCAACGCGCGCAGCGCGGCCGACACCGGCTCCCCTGAAGTTCAGGTCGCGCTGCTCACCGCGCGCATCAACGAACTGACGCCGCACTTCAAGCTCCACGCCAAAGACCACCATGGCCGCCGCGGCCTGCTGAAGATGGTCAATGCACGCAAGCGCCTGCTGTCCTACCTGAAGGACAAGGACGCCGAGCGTTACACCGCGCTGATTGCCAAACTCGGCCTGCGCAAGTAAGACGACAGCGGGGTCGCCTCGCGACCCCCTTTCGCTTGTTCCTTAACGGGCCGCATTTGCTGTGTCATTCCAACGGCGCCACACGAGTTGGCATCACTGGAATGGCATGACGCTGCCCACTCCGATGGAGACACCCGCATGAGCATGTTCAACAAAGTCACGAAGACCTTCCAATGGGGCCAACATCAGGTCACGCTGGAAACCGGCGAAATCGCCCGCCAGTCCACCGGCGCCGTGCTGGTGACGATCGAAGACACGGTGGTGCTGGCCACCGTGGTCGCGAAGACCGAAGCCAAGGCCGGCCAGGACTTCTTCCCGCTGACGGTCGACTACATCGAGAAGACCTACGCCGCCGGCAAGATCCCCGGCAGCTTCTTCAAGCGCGAAGGCCGGCCGAGCGAGCTGGAAACGCTGACCAGCCGCCTGATCGACCGCCCGATCCGCCCGCTGTTCCCCGAAGGCTTCTTCAATGAAGTCCAGGTCGTCATCCACGTGCTGAGCCTGAACCCCGAGGTGCAGGCCGACATCGCCGCGATGATCGGCACCAGCGCAGCGCTGGCCATCAGCGGCATCCCGTTCAACGGCCCGATCGGCGCTGCGCGCGTGGGCTACATCAACGGCGAATACGTGCTGAACCCGGGCCAGAGCCAGCTGGCCAACAGCCAGATGGAACTCGTCGTCGCCGGCACCGAAGCCGCCGTGCTGATGGTCGAGTCCGAAGCCCAGCAGCTGTCCGAAGAGATCATGCTCGGCGCCGTGGTCTTCGGCCACGAGCAGGGCAAGACGGCCATCGCCGCCATCAACGAACTGGTGCGCGACGCCGGCAAGGCCGAATGGCAGTGGACGGCCCCGGCGAAGAACGAACCCTTCATCGCCCAGGTCACCGCGCTGGCCGAAGAGCCGCTGCGCGCGGCCTACCAGATCCGCAGCAAGCAGGCGCGCACGCAAGCTACCCGCGCCGTCACGAGCAGCGTCTTCGCGGCGCTGAAGGCCGACGGCATCGAGTTCGACAAGGTCGAGGTCGAAGGCCTGCTGTTCGAGATCGAAGCCCGCCTCGTGCGCGGCCAGATCCTCGCCGGCGAGCCGCGCATCGACGGCCGCGACACGCGCACCGTGCGCGCCATCGAGATCCGCTCCAGCGTGCTGCCGCGCACCCACGGCTCGGCGCTGTTCACGCGCGGCGAGACGCAGGCGCTGGTGGCCGCGACGCTGGGCACCGAACGCGACGCGCAGCGCATCGACGCGCTGGCCGGCGAGTATGAAGACCGCTTCATGCTGCACTACAACATGCCGCCGTTCGCCACCGGCGAAACCGGCCGCGTCGGCAGCCCGAAGCGCCGCGAAATCGGCCACGGCCGCCTGGCCAAGCGCGCGCTCGTTGCCGTGCTGCCGACGAAGGAAGAGTTCCCGTACACGATGCGCGTGGTCAGCGAGATCACCGAGTCGAACGGTTCGTCGTCGATGGCCAGCGTCTGCGGCGGCTGCCTGAGCCTGCTCGACGCCGGCGTGCCGTTGAAGGCGCACGTCGCCGGCATCGCGATGGGCCTGATCAAGGACGGCAACCGCTTCGCCGTGCTGACCGACATCCTCGGCGACGAAGATCACCTCGGCGACATGGACTTCAAGGTGGCCGGCACCGGCGCGGGCATCACCGCGCTGCAGATGGACATCAAGATCCAGGGCATCACGAAGGAGATCATGCAGGTCGCACTGGCGCAGGCCAAGGAAGCGCGCTTGCACATCCTGGGCAAGATGGTCGAAGCCGTCGGCGGCGCGAAGACCGAAGTCAGCCAGTTCGCCCCGCGCCTGTACACGATGAAGATCAACCCGGAGAAGATCCGCGACGTCATCGGCAAGGGCGGCGCGACCATCCGTGCGCTGACCGAAGAAACCGGCTGCACCATCGACATCGGCGAAGACGGCACGATCACCATCGCCAGCACCGATGCCGACAAGGCCGAGTTCGCGAAGAAGCGCATCACCGAGATCACGGCCGAGGCCGAGATCGGCAAGGTCTACGAAGGCCCGATCACGAAGATCCTCGACTTCGGCGCGCTCGTCAACATCCTGCCCGGCAAGGACGGCCTGCTGCACATCAGCCAGATCGCGCACCAGCGCGTCGAGAACGTCACCGACTTCTTGAGCGAAGGCCAGATCGTCAAGGTCAAGGTGCTGGAGACCGACGAGAAGGGTCGCATCAAGCTGAGCATGAAGGCGCTGCTCGAGCGGCCGGAAGGCATGGAAGAACAGCGCTTCGAACGCAGCGAGCGTCCGCCGCGCCGCGACCGTGACGACCGCCCGCCGCGCCGCGACCGCGATGACCGCCCGCGCCGCGATGCGCCGGCCACCGACGCTGCGCCGGAAACGGCAGCGCCCACCGTGGCAGCCGACGAGACCCCGAAGCAGCCCGAGTGATGCGTGCCATCCAGATCGCCGGCTTCGGTGGACCCGAGGTGCTGCAGCCGTGCGAACGGCCGGCACCCGAGCCGAAGCCGGGTGAGCTGCTGATCGCCGTGCAGGCGTCGGGCGTGAACCGCCCCGACGTGTTGCAGCGCAAGGGTCACTACCCGATGCCACCGGGCGTTTCCGACCTGCCGGGTCTGGAGATCGCCGGCACGGTGGCCGGCGGCTCGGCCGAAGACCTGGCTGCCGCCGGGCTGGCCATCGGCGACGCCGTGTGCGCGCTGGTTGCCGGTGGCGGTTATGCCGAATTTTGCGTGGCACCCGCGGGCCAGTGCCTGCCGATCCCGAAGGGGCTGACCGCGGTCGAAGCGGCCAGCCTGCCGGAGACCTTCTTCACGGTCTGGCAGAACGTGTTCACGATCGCCCGGCTGCAGGCCGGCGAGACGCTGCTCGTGCAGGGCGGCTCCAGCGGCATCGGCGTTACCGCGATCCAGCTCGCCAAGGCCTTCGGTTGCCAGGTCATCGTCACCGCCGGCAGCGACGAGAAGTGCGCCGCCTGCGTGGCTATCGGCGCTGACCACGGCATCAACTACAAGACGCAGGACTTCGTTGCCGAGGTCAAGCGCCTGACCGGCGGCCGCGGCGCCGATGTCGTGCTCGACATGGTGGCCGGCGACTACATCGGCCGCGAGGTCGAGTGCCTGGCCGAAGACGGCCGGCTGGCGATCATTGCGGTGCAGGGCGGCACCAAGAGTGCCTTCGATGTCGGCCTGGTGCTGCGCAAGCGCCTGGCCATCACCGGCTCGACGCTGCGCCCGCGCACGGTGGCCTACAAGACCGGGCTGGCGCAGGATCTGCGCGCCAAGGTCTGGCCGCTGCTCGAAGCCGGCCGCGTGAAGCCGGTGATCCACCAGGTGTTCGTGGCGGCCAAGGCGGCCGACGCGCATGCGCTGATGGAGTCGAGCACGCACGTCGGCAAGATCGTGCTGACCTGGTAGCAGCAAGCGAGCGACAAGGACGAACGATGCGACCCAAGCTGGTGGTGGGCAACTGGAAGATGCATGGCAGCCGGCCGGCGAACGCCGCCTTGCTGGCCGAACTGATCGCCGCACGGCCGTATGCCTGCGACGTCGCGGTCTGCGTGCCCTTCGTCTACCTGAACGAAACCGCGGCCACGCTGGCCGGCAGCGACATCCGCTGGGGCGCGCAAGACGTGTCGGCGCACGAGCAGGGCGCATACACCGGCGAGGTGTCGGCGTCGATGCTGGCCGAGTGCGGCAGCCGCTATGCGTTGGTCGGACATTCGGAGCGCCGCGCCTACCACGCCGAAGGCGACCACCTCGTCGCCGAGAAGGCCCAGGCAGCGCTGGCGCGCGGCGTCACACCCATCGTCTGCGTCGGCGAAACGCTCGCCCAGCGCGACGCCGGCGAGACCGAAACCGTGGTCAAACGCCAGCTGTCGGTGGTGATCCACCAGCTGGCGCACTGCGCCAGCGAGATCGTCGTCGCCTACGAACCCGTCTGGGCCATCGGCACCGGCCGCACCGCCACGCCGGAGCAGGCGCAGGCCGTGCACCACGTGCTGCGCGCGCAGCTGCACGCGGCCACCGGCCATGGCGCGACGATGAAGATCCTCTACGGCGGCAGCGTCAAGGCGGACAACGCCGCGACGCTGTTCGCACAACCCGACATCGATGGCGGGCTGATCGGCGGTGCTTCGTTGAAAGCCGCCGACTTCATCGCCATCTGCCGCGCTGCGGCTTGAACCTTTTCTTCGGAGCCTTTTCATCATGCAAATCTGGATGACCCTGATCCTCGCCCTGCAGCTGCTGTCGGCGCTGGCGATGATCGGCCTCGTGCTGATCCAGCACGGCAAGGGGGCCGACATGGGCGCCTCGTTCGGCGGCGGCTCGTCGGGCAGCCTGTTCGGTGCCACCGGCAGCGCGAACTTCCTGTCGCGTTCGACGGCGGCCTGCGCCATCGTCTTCTTCGTCTGCACGCTGACGCTGGCCTTCATGTCCAACAGCGTCGGCGGCAGCTCCGCCGGCGGCGGCGCCAGCGTGCTCGACCGGCCCGCAGCGGCCGCCAGCGCACCCGCCACGAGCGCCATTCCGGGCACCAGCCCGGCGCTGCCGGCCGCTTCGGCTGCGGCGGCCGCGTCGGCTGCAACACCCGCGATTCCGACGAAGTGAGCGGCCGCAGGGCTCCGGGAAAGCCCTGCAAATCGGGATAGAATCTTTTGCTGTCCGGGGGGCGAAGTCCTCATGTCCACCGGGCCGGAATCGAAGATGCCGTCGTGGTGAAATTGGTAGACACGCTATCTTGAGGGGGTAGTGGCGAAAGCTGTGCGAGTTCGAGTCTCGCCGACGGCACCAGCAGAATCGAGAATGGGGCCACAGGGCGCGCCCGTGGTGCAGTGTTTTGGGCTGCATGTGGCGCGCTTTTTTGCGACCGGATCGGACCTGACGCGACACTGACTTGCACACGATGGACCTGCAACCCTACCTGCCCGTGATCCTGTTCATCCTCGTCGGTGTCGCGGTCGGCGTGGCGCCCCAGGTGCTCGGCTTCGTGTTCGGCCCGAACCGGCCCGACGTCGAGAAGAACAGCCCCTACGAATGCGGCTTCGAGGCCTTCGAAGACGCGCGCATGAAGTTCGACGTGCGCTACTACCTCGTCGCCATCCTCTTCATCCTGTTCGATCTCGAGATCGCGTTCCTCTTCCCGTGGGCGGTGTCGCTGCGCGACATCGGCGCCGCAGGCTTCTGGGCGATGATGCTGTTCCTGGCGATCCTCGTCGTCGGCTTCGTCTACGAATGGAAGAAGGGCGCTCTCGACTGGGAGTGAACAAGCTATGGGTATCGAAGGCGTCCTCAAAGAAGGCTTCGTGACCACCTCGGTCGACAAGCTGATCAACTGGTCGAAGACCGGCTCGCTGTGGCCGATGACCTTCGGCCTGGCCTGCTGCGCGGTGGAGATGATGCACGCCGGCGCGGCGCGCTACGACATCGACCGCTTCGGCATGCTGTTCCGCCCGAGCCCGCGGCAGAGCGACCTGATGATCGTGGCCGGCACGCTGTGCAACAAGATGGCGCCGGCGCTGCGCAAGGTCTACGACCAGATGGCCGAGCCGCGCTGGGTGCTGAGCATGGGCTCGTGCGCCAACGGCGGCGGCTACTACCACTACAGCTACTCGGTGGTGCGCGGCTGCGACCGCATCGTGCCGGTGGATGTCTACGTGCCCGGCTGTCCGCCGACGGCCGAGGCGCTGCTGTACGGCATCCTGCAGCTGCAGGCCAAGATCCGGCGTGAGAACACCATTGCGCGCTGACTGCAAACGACAGCGCGCAATTCCACATTCCTCACGATGAAAATCGACACCCTGAAGGCAGCGCTCGAAGCGGCGCTCGGCGATTCGATCAAGACCTTGCTGCTGTCACGTGGCGAGTTGACGCTCACCGTGCCGGCGGCGCGCTACATCGAAGTCGCGACCCAGCTGCGCGACGACCCGTCGCTGAAGTTCGAGCAACTCATCGACCTGTGCGGCCTGGACTACTCGGACTACAAGAACGAAGCCTGGGACGGCCTGCGCTACTGCGTCGTGTCGCACCTGCTGTCGGTCACGCACAACTGGCGCGTGCGCCTGAAGGTCTTCGCGCCCGATGACGAACTGCCCGCGGTGGCTTCGGTGAACGAGATCTGGGCCGCGGCCAACTGGTTCGAGCGCGAAGCCTTCGACCTCTACGGCATCCTCTTCGAAGGCCATCTCGACCTGCGCCGCATCCTCACCGACTACGGCTTCATCGGCCACCCGATGCGCAAGGACTTCCCGACTTCGGGCCACGTCGAGATGCGCTACGACCCCGAGAAGAAGCGCGTGATCTACCAGCCGGTGACGATCGAGCCGCGCGAGATCACGCCGCGCGTGGTGCGCGAGGACAACTACGGCGGCTTGCACTGAACCATGGCCGAGATCAAGAACTACACGCTGAATTTCGGCCCCCAGCACCCGGCAGCGCATGGCGTGCTGCGCCTGGTGCTCGAGCTCGACGGCGAGGTCATCCAGCGCGCTGACCCGCACATCGGCCTGCTGCACCGCGCCACCGAGAAGCTGGCCGAGAGCAAGACCTTCATCCAGAACCTGCCCTACATGGACCGGCTGGACTACGTCTCGATGATGTGCAACGAGCACGCCTACTGCCTGGCGATCGAGAAGCTGCTCGGCGTCGACGTGCCCGAGCGCGCGCAGTACATCCGCGTCATGTTCTCCGAGATCACGCGGCTGCTGAACCACCTGATGTGGCTGGGTGCGCACGGGCTTGATTGCGGTGCGATGAACATCTTCATCTACTGCTTCCGCGAGCGCGAAGACCTGTTCGACATGTACGAGGCGGTGTCCGGTGCGCGCATGCACGCGGCCTACTTCCGCCCCGGCGGCGTCTACCGCGACCTGCCGGACGCGATGCCGCAGTACAAGGCCAGCCGCATCCGCAACGACAAGGCCATCAAGGCGCTGAACGACAGCCGCAGCGGCACGCTGCTCGACTTCGTCGACGACTTCACCAAGCGCTTTCCGGCCCTGGTCGACGAGTACGAGACCCTGCTCACCGACAACCGCATCTGGAAGCAGCGCACCGTCGGCATCGGCGTCGTCACGCCCGAGCGGGCGCTGAACCTCGGCTTCACCGGGCCGATGCTGCGCGGCTCGGGCCTCGCCTGGGATCTGCGCAAGATGCAGCCCTACGACGTCTACGAGCGCATGGACTTCGACGTGCCGGTGGGCGTGAACGGCGACACCTACGACCGCTACCTGGTGCGCGTCGAAGAAATGCGCCAGAGCAACCGCATCATCCAGCAGTGCGTGGCCTGGCTGCGCGCGAACCCCGGCCCGGTGATCACCGGCAACCACAAGGTGGCGCCGCCGTCGCGCGTCGAGATGAAGAGCAACATGGAGGAGCTGATCCACCATTTCAAGCTCTTCACCGAAGGCATGCACGTGCCCGAAGGCGAGGCCTACGCGGCGGTCGAGCACCCGAAGGGCGAGTTCGGCATCTACCTCGTCAGCGACGGTGCGAACAAGCCTTACCGGCTGAAGATCCGCCCGCCCGGCTTCGCGCATCTGGCGGCGCTGGACGAGATGGCGCGCGGCCACATGATCGCCGACGCCGTCGCGATCATCGGCACCATGGACATCGTCTTCGGCGAGATCGACAGATGAGTTTTTCCGATTCGACACTGGCGCGCTTCGCCAAGGAAGTCGCCAAGTACCCGGCTGACCAGAAGCAGTCGGCCGTGATGGCCTGCCTGGCCATCGTGCAGCACGAGCAGGGCCACGTCTCGCCCGAAGCCGAGACGGCGATAGCCGCCTATCTCGGCATGCCGCCGATCGCGGTGCACGAGGTCACGACCTTCTACAACATGTACAACCAGCACCCGACTGGCAAGTACAAGCTGAACGTCTGCACCAATCTGCCGTGCCAGCTGCGCGACGGCGAAACGGCGCTGCAGCACCTGTGCAAGAAGTTCGCGGTCGAGCCCTACGGCACCAGCGCCGACGGCCTGTTCACGATCCAGCCCAGCGAATGCCTGGGCGCCTGCGCCGACGCGCCGGTGCTGCTGGTCAACGACCGCCAGATGCTCAGCTTCATGGACAACCAGCGCCTGGACGAGCTGATCGACACCTTGAAGGCGAACCATGCTTGACCTGTCGAAGTTCCAGGCCCGGGGCGCCGAGACCTGTTTCCACGGCCGCCACGTCAACCCGCAGATCTACGCCGGCCTCGACGGCAAGAACTGGCGGCTGCAGGACTACGTGGCGCGCGGCGGCTATTCGGCGCTGAAGAAGATCCTCGGCGTCGATGGCGGCGGCGGCATGACGCCCGACCAGGTCATCTCCGAAGTCAAGCTCGGCGCCTTGCGCGGCCGCGGCGGCGCGGGCTTCCCGACGGGCCTGAAGTGGAGCTTCATGCCGCGCCAGTTCCCGGGGCCGAAGTACCTGGTCTGCAACAGCGACGAAGGCGAGCCCGGCACCTGCAAGGACCGCGACATCCTGGCCTACAACCCGCACATCGTCATCGAAGGCATGGCCATCGCCGCCTACGCGATGGGCATCAAGGTCGGCTACAACTACATCCACGGCGAGATCTTCGAGGTCTACCAACGCTTCGAAGAAGCGCTGGAAGAAGCGCGGGCCGCCGGCTTCCTGGGCGAGCAGATCCAGGGCTCGGGCTTCAGCTTCCAGCTGCATGCCTTCCACGGCTTCGGCGCCTACATCTGCGGCGAAGAAACGGCCTTGCTCGAATCGCTGGAAGGCAAGAAGGGCCAGCCGCGCTTCAAGCCGCCGTTCCCGGCCAGCTTCGGCCTGTACGGCAAGCCGACTACGATCAACAACACCGAGACTTTCGCCGCGGTGCCGTGGATCATCAACAACGGCGGCCAGGCCTACCTGGAATGCGGCAAGCCGAACAACGGCGGCACGAAGATCTTCTCGGTGGTCGGCGACGTCAACCTGCCCGGCAACTTCGAAATCCCGCTCGGCCTGCCGTTCGCTGAACTGCTGAAGCTCGCCGGCGGCGTGCGCAGCGGGCGCCAGCTGAAGGCCGTGATCCCCGGCGGCTCGTCGGCGCCGGTGCTGCCGGCCAAGACGATGATGGACATCACGATGGACTACGACGCCATCGCCAAGGCCGGCTCGATGCTGGGCTCGGGCGCGGTGATCGTGATGGACGACTCGCGCTGCATGGTGAAGAGCCTGCTGCGCCTGAGCTACTTCTACCAGCACGAAAGCTGCGGCCAGTGCACGCCGTGCCGCGAAGGCACCGGCTGGCTGTGGCGCATGGTCGACCGCATCGAACACGGCAAGGGCCGCCAGGACGACCTGGACCTGCTCGACTCGGTGGCCGACAACATCAAGGGTCGCACGATCTGTGCTTTGGGTGACGCGGCGGCGATGCCGGTGCAAGGCATGTTGAAGCACTTCCGCGACGAGTTCGCGTACCACGTCGAACACAAGAACTGCATGGTTCCGCAATACGTCTAGCCATGATCGAACTCGAACTCGACGGCAAGAAGATCAGCGTTGTCGAAGGCAGCATGGTGATGCATGCGGCCGACGCCGCCGGCACCTACGTGCCGCACTTCTGCTACCACAAGAAGCTCAGCATCGCGGCCAACTGCCGCATGTGTCTGGTCGACGTCGAAAAGGCGCCGAAGCCGATGCCGGCCTGCGCCACGCCGGTGACGCAGGGCATGATCGTCCGCACGAAGAGCGACAAGGCGCTGAAGGCGCAAGCCAGCGTGATGGAGTTCCTGCTCATCAACCACCCGCTGGACTGCCCCATCTGCGACCAGGGCGGCGAATGCCAGTTGCAGGATCTGGCCGTCGGCTACGGCAAGTCGGCCTCGCGCTATGCCGAAGAAAAGCGCGTCGTCTTCCACAAGGACGTGGGCCCGCTCATCAGCATGGAAGAGATGAGCCGCTGCATCCACTGCACCCGCTGCGTGCGCTTCGGCCAGGAAGTGGCCGGCGTCATGGAGCTCGGCATGATCCACCGCGGCGAGCACAGCGAGATCACCACGGTGGTCGGCAGCACGGTGGACAGCGAACTGTCGGGCAACATGATCGACATCTGCCCGGTCGGCGCGCTGACGAGCAAGCCCTTCCGCTACAGCGCCCGCACCTGGGAGCTGTCGCGCCGCAAGAGCGTGAGCCCGCATGACAGCACCGGCGCCAACCTGATCGTGCAGGTCAAGGCGAACAAGGTGCTGCGCGTCGTGCCGCTGGAGAACGAAGAAGTCAACGAGTGCTGGATCGCCGACCGCGACCGCTTCAGCTACGAAGCCGTGAACAGCGAAGCGCGCTTGACGCAGCCGATGATCAAGCAAGGCGGCCAGTGGCAGCCGGTGGACTGGAACACCGCGCTCGGCTACGTCGCCGATGGTCTGAAGCGTGTCGGCGCCGAGTTCGGCGCGGCCGGCATCGGCGCTGTCGGCAGCGCGCACTCGACCGTCGAAGAACTGCACCTGCTGGCCAAGCTGGTGCGCGGCCTGGGCAGCGAGAACGTCGATTTCCGCACCCGCCACGCCGATTTCGCAAACACCGCAGCAGCCGGCAGGGCGCGCTGGCTGGGCACCTCGGTCGCGTCGCTGTCGCAGCTGAACAGCGCCTTCGTGATCGGCTCCTTCCTGCGCAAAGACCACCCGCTGTTCGCGCAACGCCTGCGCCAGGCGGCGCGGCGCGGCGCGCAGGTGCACAGCCTGAACGCCGGGCACGACGACTGGCTGATGCCGATGGCTGGCCGGCTGACGGCAGCCCCGTCGGCCTGGGCCCAGGTGCTGGCTGACGTGGCCGCCGCCGTGGCCGCGGCCAAGGGCGTCGAAGCCCCGGTGGCCGGCCAGGCCAGCGACGCCGCGCAAGCCGTGGCGAATGCGCTGCTCGGCGGCGAGCGCAAGGCCGTGCTGCTGGGCAATGCCGCTGCGCAGCACCCGCAGGCGTCGGCGCTGCTGGCGCTGGCGCAATGGATCGCCGTACAGACCGGCGCCAGGGTCGGCTACCTCGGCGAAGCCGCGAACACCGTGGGCGCGCAGCTCGTCGGCGCGCTGCCGGGTGCCAGTGGCCTGAACGCCGGCCAGATGCTGAGCCAGCCGATGAAGGCGCTGCTGCTGCTGAACGTCGAGCCGGTGCTCGATGCCGCCGATGCCGGCGCCACGAAGGCCGCGCTCGCCGCGTCGGGCCTGGTGGTTGCGCTGACGGCGTTCAAGGACGCGCGCGTCGACAACGCCGACGTGCTGCTGCCCATCACCCCGTTCACCGAAACCGCCGGCACCTTCGTCAACGCCGAAGGCCGCGCGCAAAGTTTCCACGGCGTCGTCAAGCCGCTGGGCGATTCGCGGCCGGCGTGGAAGGTGCTGCGTGTGCTCGGCAACCTGCTTGGGCTGCAAGGCTTCAGCCAGGAAAGCGCCGAAGAGGTGCGCGCCGAAGCGCTGGGCGACATCGCCGCGCTGCCTTCGCGGCTGGACAACAGCAGTGCCGCGGCCGCGGGCGTGACGCCGTCCGCCGGGCTGGAGCCGAAACTGGAACGTGTGTCGGATGTGCCGATCTACGCCACCGACATGCTGGTGCGCCGGGCCGCGTCGCTGCAGCTCACCGCCGATGCTCGCGCGCCGCTGGTTGGCGTGCCGTCGTCGCTGTGGAAGCGGCTGGGGCTGCAAGCCGGCGGCAAGGTGCTGGTGACGCAAGGGCAGGGCGCCGTGGTGCTGCCGGCGCGTGAAGACGCGACGCTGGCCGACAACGCCTTGCGCGTCAGCGCCGGCCATGCCGACACCATCGTGCTGGGCCCGATGTTCGGGCCGATCGCGGTCGAGAAAGTCTGAGCATGTTCGACACCGTGCAACAACTCGGCAGCGCCACCCTCGGCCCCACGCTGTGGCTCGTGGTCTGGAGCCTGGTGAAGATCGTCGCGCTCGTGCTGCCGCTGATGATCTGCGTCGCCTACCTGACGCTGTGGGAACGCAAGGGCATCGGCTTCACGCAGATCCGCCTGGGGCCGAACCGCGTCGGCCCGTTCGGGCTGCTGCAGCCGATTGCCGATGCGGTGAAGCTGATCTTCAAGGAGATCATCCGCCCGACGGCGGCCAGCAAGGGCCTGTTCTTCCTCGGTCCGGTGATGACCATCATGCCGGCGCTGGCGGCCTGGGCGGTGGTGCCTTTCGGGCCCGACGTGGCGTTGGCCAACGTCAACGCCGGCCTGCTGTACGTCATGGCCATCACGTCGCTCGAGGTCTATGGCGTCATCATCGCCGGCTGGGCGTCGAACTCGAAGTACGCCTTCCTCGGCGCCTTGCGCGCGTCGGCGCAGATGGTCAGCTACGAGATCGCGATGGGCTTCGCGCTCGTCGTCGTGCTGATGGTCGCCGGCAGCATGAACATGAGCGACATCGTGATGTCGCAAGGCCGCGGCAGCTTCGCTTCGATGGGTGTCGGCGTGCTGTCCTGGAACTGGCTGCCGCTGCTGCCGATCTTCGTGGTGTATTTCATCTCCGGCCTGGCCGAGACCAACCGCCATCCGTTCGACGTCGTCGAAGGCGAATCGGAGATCGTCGCCGGCCACATGATCGAATATTCGGGCATGGCGTTCGCGATGTTCTTCCTGGCCGAATACGCGAACATGATCCTGGTCAGCACGCTGTGCGTCGTGCTGTTCCTGGGCGGCTGGCTGCCGCCGTTCGGCTTCCTCGCGTTCATCCCGGGCTGGATCTGGCTGGCCGCCAAGGTCTTCGTCGTCGTGACGATGTTCCTGTGGGTGCGTGCCACGTTCCCGCGCTTCCGCTATGACCAGATCATGCGTCTGGGCTGGAAGATCTTCATCCCGATCACGCTGGTCTGGCTGGTGGTCGTCGGCCTGTGGATCCAGTCGCCGTTCAACATCTGGAAGTGATATGACCCCCAAGCTCACTTCGTTCGCAGCCCCCCGCGGGGGCGTCGCCTCCCTTGGGGCGGCCCGGCAGGAGGCCCGATGAGTACCATCACGGCCATCAAGGACGTCTTCTCCAGCATGCTGCTGGCGGAGCTGTTCAAGGGCATGCGGCTGACCGGCCGCTACTTCATGTCCAAGAACATCACGATCCAGTTCCCGGAAGAGAAGACGCCGCTGTCGCCGCGCTTCCGCGGCCTGCATGCGCTGCGCCGCTACGAAAACGGCGAAGAGCGCTGCATCGCCTGCAAGCTGTGCGAAGCGGTGTGCCCGGCGATGGCGATCACGATCGAATCCGACGTGCGCGCCGACGGCAGCCGCCGCACCACGCGCTACGACATCGACCTGACGAAGTGCATCTTCTGCGGCTTCTGCGAAGAAAGCTGCCCGGTCGATTCGATCGTCGAAACCCACATCTTCGAATACCACGGCGAAAAGCGCGGCGACCTGTACTTCACGAAGGACATGCTGCTGGCCGTGGGCGACCGCTACGAAAAAGAGATCGCCGCGAACCGCGAGGCGGACGCCAAGTTCCGCTGAAACATGACTTCGACCACTGGGCTCTTCTACGTCTTCTCGGCGGTGCTGCTGTTCGCCGCCTTCCGCGTCATCACCGCGCGCAGCACCGTGCACGCGGCGCTGTACCTGGTGCTGGCATTCTTCAGCGCGTCCTGCGTCTGGATGCTGCTGCGAGCCGAGTTCCTGGCGATCACGCTGGTGCTGGTCTACGTCGGCGCGGTGATGGTGCTGTTCCTGTTCGTCGTGATGATGCTGGACATCAACACCGACAGCTTCCGCGAAGGCTTCTGGAAGCACTTCCCGCTGGCCGGCATGGTCGGCGCGGTCATCGCGCTCGAAATGGCGCTGGTGCTGCTGCGCGGCTTCCAGCCGTCGCAGGCGCCGGAACTGGCGGCCAAGGCGCTGGAGATGGGCAACACCAAGCTGCTCGGCATCGAGATCTACACCGCCTACCTGTACCCGCTGCAGATCGCCGCGGTGCTGCTGCTGGTGGCCATCGTCGCAGCCATCGCGCTGACCTTGCGCGGCCGCAAGGACAGCCGCCATCAAGACCCGAGCCAGCAGGTCAAGGCGAAGAAGGCCGACCGCATGCGCATCGTGAAGATGGCGCCGGTGCCCAAGGAAGGAAGCGCACCATGACTCTGGGGCCCATCACGCTCGGGCACTACCTTTCGCTCGGCGGCATCCTGTTCGCCTTGTCGGTGATCGGCATCTTCCTGAACCGCCGCAACCTGATCGTCCTGCTGATGGCGATCGAGCTGATGCTGCTGGCGGTGAACCTGAACTTCGTCGCCTTCTCGCATTACCTCGGCGACATGGCCGGCCAGGTGTTCGTGTTCTTCATCCTCACGGTGGCGGCCGCCGAATCGGCCATCGGCCTGGCGATCCTCGTCGTGCTGTTCCGCAACCGCGCATCGATCAACGTCGAAGAACTCGACGAACTGAAGGGTTGAGATGGCGGCCACCCTGTCGCAAAACCTCCTGCTGACCGTTCCGCTGGCGCCGCTGGCCGGTGCGCTGATCGCCGGCCTGGCCGGCAAGGCGGTCGGCCGCCGTGGCTCGCACGTCGTCACGATCCTCGGCGTGCTGATCGCGTTCATCTGCTCGGCCATCGTGCTGAAGGCGGTGGCGGTCGACGGTGCGCGCTTCGCCGGCACCATCTACGAATGGGCCAACGTCGGCGGGCTGAAGATGGAAGTCGGCTTCCTCGTCGACGGCCTGACGGCGATGATGATGTGCGTCGTGACCTTCGTGTCGCTGATGGTCCACGTCTACACCATCGGCTACATGGACGGCGACCCCGGCTACCAGCGCTTCTTCAGCTACATCTCGCTGTTCACGTTCTCGATGCTGATGCTCGTCATGAGCAACAACTTCCTGCAGCTGTTCTTCGGCTGGGAAGCGGTCGGCCTGGTCAGCTATCTGCTGATCGGCTTCTGGTTCAAGAAGCCGACGGCGGTGTTCGCGAACATGAAGGCCTTCATCGTCAACCGCGTCGGCGACTTCGGCTTCATCCTCGGCATCGGCCTGATCGTCGCCTTCGCCGGCACGTTGAGCTATGCCGATGCCTTCGCCAAGGGCCCCGAACTGGCGAAGCTGGTATTCCCCGGCAGCCTAATTGGTGGAGATTGGATGCTGATCACCGTGATCTGCATCTGCCTGTTCATCGGCGCGATGGGCAAGAGCGCGCAGTTTCCGCTGCATGTCTGGCTGCCCGATTCGATGGAAGGCCCGACGCCCATCTCGGCGCTGATCCACGCCGCCACCATGGTCACGGCCGGCATCTTCATGGTCGCGCGCATGTCGCCGCTGTTCGAGCTGTCGGACACGGCTTTGAGCTTCGTGCTCGTCATCGGCGCGATCACGGCGCTGTTCATGGGCTTCCTCGGCATCATCCAGAACGACATCAAGCGCGTCGTCGCGTACTCCACGCTGAGCCAGCTCGGCTACATGACGGTGGCGCTGGGCGCTTCGGCGTATTCGGTGGCGGTGTTCCACCTGATGACGCATGCCTTCTTCAAGGCGCTGCTGTTCCTGGCTGCCGGCTCGGTGATCATCGGCATGCACCACGACCAGGACATCCGCAACATGGGCGGCCTGCGCAAGCACATGCCCATCACCTGGATCACGTCGCTGCTCGGTTCGCTGGCCCTGATCGGCACGCCGCTGTTCGCCGGCTTCTATTCGAAGGACAGCATCATCGAGGCGGTGCATGCCAGCCACCTGCCGGGCGCCGGCTTCGCGGCCTTCGCGGTGACGGCGGGCGTGTTCGTCACGGCCTTCTACTCGTTCCGCATGTACTTCCTGGTCTTCCACGGCGAAGAGCGTTTCCACCACAAACCCTTTCCTCCACATGACGCGCCCGAGGACGACCACACCCACGATGACCACGGTGACCACCACGACGCCACACCGCACGAGTCGCCGTGGGTCGTGACCGCGCCGCTGCTGCTGCTGGCCGTGCCGTCGGTCGTGATCGGCTTCATGACGATCCAGCCGATGCTGTTCGGCGACTTCTTCAAGGACTCGATCGTCATCGACCTCGAGAAGCACCCGGGCATGGAAGAGCTGGCCAAGGAGTTCCACGGCGCTTCGGCGATGGCGCTGCACGCGCTGACGACGCTGCCGTTCTGGCTGGCGCTGGCCGGCGTGGTCGTGGCCTGGGTGTTCTACCTGAAGGCGCCGGCCATTCCCGCCGCGCTCGACCGCACCTTCAAGCCGCTGCGCACCGTGCTCGAGAACAAGTACTACATGGACTGGTTCAACGAACACGTGCTGGCCGCCGGTGCGCGCCTGACGGGCATGGGGCTGTGGAAGGGCGGCGACGTGGCCGTCATCGACGGCGCCATCGACGGCTCTGCCAAGGCGGTTCGGCTGCTGGCGGGCGCCGTGCGCCTGGTGCAGACGGGGCACCTGTACTGGTACGCGCTGGTCATGCTGCTGGGCATCTTCGGCTTCATGACCTGGCGCCTGTGGCCCTTCCTGGGCGGCTTCCTGCGCTGACCGGCACGACGAAGAAACAAGAGAGAGAAGAATGGGTCTCCTGAGTCTTGCGATCTGGCTGCCGATCGCTTTCGGCACGCTGCTGCTGGCGATCGGCAAGGACAGCAATGCCGGCGTCGTGCGCGGCGTCGCGCTGGTCGGCGCGTTGGCCAGCTTCCTGGTCACGATCCCGCTCGTCACCGGCTTCGACAGCAGCACCGCGGCAATGCAGTTCGTCGAGAAGCTGCCGTGGATCGAGCGCTTCAACGTCAACTACCACCTCGGCGTCGACGGCTTGTCGCTGTGGTTCGTGCCGCTCAGCGCCTTCATCACGCTGATCGTCGTGATCTCGGCCTGGGAAGTCATCACCGACCGCGTCGCGCCGTACATGGGCGCGTTCCTGATCCTGTCGGGCCTGCTGGTGGGCGTGTTCTCGGCCGTCGACGGGCTGCTGTTCTACGTCTTCTTCGAAGCCACGCTGATCCCGATGTACATCATCATCGGCGTCTGGGGCGGGCCGCGGCGCGTCTACGCGGCGTTCAAGTTCTTCCTGTACACCTTGCTCGGCTCGCTGCTGATGCTGGTCGCGCTGGTCTACCTGTACTACAAGAGCGGCGGCAGTTTCGACATCCTGACCTGGCACAAGCTGCCCTTGCCGCTGCCGGCGCAGGCGCTGCTGTTCTTCGCCTTCCTGGCCGCGTTCTCAGTGAAGGTGCCGATGTGGCCGGTGCACACCTGGCTGCCGGATGCCCACGTCGAGGCACCCACCGGCGGCTCGGTGGTGCTGGCGGCGATCATGCTGAAGCTCGGCGCCTATGGCTTCCTGCGTTTCAGCATGCCGATCGCGCCCGACGCCAGCCGCGAGTACGCCTGGCTCATCATCGCGTTGTCGCTGATCGCGGTGCTGTACATCGGCCTGGTTGCGCTGGTGCAGCAGGACATGAAGAAGCTCGTCGCCTACAGCTCGATCGCGCACATGGGCTTCGTCACCTTGGGCTTCTTCATCTTCAACCCGCTGGGCGTCAGCGGCGCCATCGTGCAGATGATCAGCCACGGCTTCGTCTCGGGCGCCATGTTCTTGTGCATCGGCGTGCTCTACGACCGCGTGCATTCGCGCGAGATCGCGTCCTACGGCGGCGTCGCGAACACGATGCCGAAGTTCGCCGCCTTCGCGGTGCTGTTCGCGATGGCCAACTGCGGCCTGCCGGGCACCGCCGGTTTCGTCGGCGAATGGATGGTGATCCTCGGCGCCGTGAAGTTCAATTTCTGGATCGCCGCGCTGGCCACGACAACGCTGATCTTCGGCGCCGCCTATACGCTGTGGATGGTCAAGCGCGTTTACTTCGGCGACGTCGCCAACGAAGACGTGAAGGCGCTCACTGACATCAACGGCCGCGAGTTCCTGATGCTGGGCGTGCTGGCGCTGGCCGTGCTGTGGATGGGCCTGTACCCGAAGCCCTTCACGCGCGTGATGGAGGTTTCGGTGAGCGAACTGCTCAAGCACGTCGCACTGTCCAAGATTCAATGACGGAAGATCAACTGGCGCCGCCGGACAGAACAACATGACCTCGATGAACTGGCTCGTCATCTACCCCGAGATCTGGCTGCTGCTGGCGGCCTGCGTGATCGCCATCGCCGATCTGTTCGTCGTCGACCCCGAACGCGGGCCGACCTTCTGGCTGACGCAGATCGCCATCGCCGTCTTCGGCGTGATGCACCTGTGGTACTTCAACGCCGGCTTCACGGTCTACGGCATGCAGGGCACGGTGGTCACCGACCCGATGGGCCATCTGCTGGCCTTCTTCGCTGCCGTGGCGATGCTGGTGACGATCGCCTACGCACAGCCGACGCTGGGCAGCCGCGACATGCTGAAGGGCGAGTTCTTCGTGCTCTCGCTGTTCGTGCTGCTGGGCATTTCGGTGATGACGTCGGCGAACAATTTCCTCGTCGTCTACCTCGGCCTGGAGCTGATGAGCCTGTCGCTGTACGCGCTGTGCGCGCTGCGCCGCGACCACGCCATCGCCACCGAAGCGGCGATGAAGTACTTCGTGCTCGGCGCGCTGGCCAGCGGCTTCCTGCTCTACGGCTTGTCGATGATGTACGGCGCCACCGGCTCGCTGGAGATCCCGAAGGTCTTCGAGCAGATCGCGAACAACCCGCGCATCAACAAGGAAGTGCTGATCTTCGGCGTCGTCTTCATCGTCGCCGGCCTCGGCTTCAAGCTCGGTGCCGTGCCTTTCCACATGTGGGTGCCCGACGTCTACCAGGGCGCGCCGACCTCGGTGACTCTGCTGATCGGCGGCGCGCCGAAGTTCGCGGCCTTTGCGATCACGATCCGCGTGCTCGTCGAAGGCCTGCTCGGGCTGGCGGTGGACTGGCAGCAGATGTTCATCGTGCTGGCCGTCGGCTCGCTGGTCGTCGGCAACATCGCGGCCATCGCGCAGAGCAACCTGAAGCGAATGCTGGCCTACAGCACGATCGCGCAGATGGGCTTCGTGCTGCTCGGGCTGTCGTCGGGCGTGGTCAGCAGCAACACGCTGAGCGCGGCCAACTCCTACAGCTCGTCGATGTTCTACGTCGTCGCCTACGTGCTGACGACGCTCGGCACCTTCGGCCTGATCATGTTCCTGTCGCGCCAGGGCTTCGAAAGCGAGCAGATCGAAGACCTGGCCGGCCTGGCGCGGCGCAGCCCCTGGGTCGCCGGCGTGATGACGGTGTTCATGTTCTCGCTGGCGGGCGTGCCGCCGATGGTCGGCTTCTACGCCAAGCTGGCGATCCTGCAGGCGCTGGTGTCGACGAACGTCCCCGCCTACCTGTGGCTGGCCATCGTCGCGGTGCTGCTGTCGCTGATCGGCGCCTTCTACTACCTGCGCGTCGTCAAGGTCATGTACTTCGACGAACCGGTGCAGACCGCGCTGGTGCAGCGCGGCAGCGGCGTCAGCGCGCTGCTGGCGGTCAACGGCGCCGCGGTGCTGCTGTTCGGCCTGCTGCCCGGCGGGCTGATGGCGATGTGCCGCGACGCGATCATCAAGGCACTGACCAGCTAAGAAGGTGTGAACGAACCCGCCATGCCCGCTCATCCCGCCCAAACGGCCCCACTAGTCTCTGCAAACGCTCGCCGTGCCCCGGGGCACGGCTGTGCTTTGCGCCTTGATTGGGGCCGTTTGGACGGCCTGCTCGGGCACGCCGGGTCCATTCACACCTTCTGATCATGAACCACACCGCCGAAGTCTGGGTGGTGATCATCTTCGCCCTGGTGGCCGCCAACCTGCCGTTCGTCAACGAACGCCTGTTCATCGTCGGCCCGCGGCGCGCGCCCAAGGCGCTGGGCTGGCGCCTGGTCGAACTGGCGCTGATGGCCAGCCTGGCCTTCGGCGTCGGCGCCGCGCTGGAAGCCAACATCGGCCAGCGCCAGCCGCAGAATTGGGAGTTCTACGCCGCCGGCGCCTGCCTGTTCCTGACCTTCGCGTTCCCTGGCTTCACCTGGCGCTATCTGCGCCGGCACGGCGGCGATGTCTGAGCAGGACCCGCACCTCGTCGAGCGCCGCACCGGCGGCCGCACGATGTACGAAGGCAACTTCCTCGAAGTGCGCCGCGACGATGTCGTGCTGCCCGACGGCAAGGCCGCCACGCGCGAATACATCCAGCACCCGGGCGCGGTGGCGGTGATCCCGCTGCTCGACGACGGCCGCGTCGTGCTGGTGCGGCAGTTCCGCTATCCGATCGGCAAGACCATCGTCGAATTCCCGGCCGGCAAGCTCGACGCCGGCGAGTCCACGCTCGAATGCGCGCGCCGCGAGCTGCACGAGGAAACCGGCTACGCCGCGCGCGAATGGGCCTTCGCCTGCGAGATCCACAACGCCGCGGCCTACTCCACCGAAAGCATCTGGCTGTACTTCGCACGCGGTCTGGTGGCCGGCGAGCAGCGCCTGGACGAAGGCGAGTTCGTCGAGGTCGTGCGCCTTAGCGAAGCCGAGCTCGACGCGCTGGCCGCCGGTGACGGCCTGCCCGACGTCAAGACGCGCATCGGCCTGCAGTGGCTGCAGCGCTGGCGCGCCGGCGCGTGGTCTTTGCAGTGGCAACCCGACCCCGACGCCGGACCGGACGCCTCAGCCACCCTATGATGACGCGATGAAGGTGCTCAACCTGCGCTGCGCGAACGGCCATGGCTTCGAAGGCTGGTTCGCGTCCGACGACGCGTTCATGGACCAGAACGGCCGTGGCCTGATCGAGTGCCCGCTGTGCAGCGACCGCGTCGTCAGCCGCATGCCGAGCGCACCGCGGTTGAACCTGTCGGGCGCGCGCGAACCGGCGGCAGCGGTTGCCGCGCCGGCGGCCGAACCCGCCGCGGCCGACCTGCAAGCGGTGTGGCTGAAAGCCGTGCGCCACATGATGGCCAACACCGAAGACGTCGGCGAACGCTTCGCCGAAGAAGCGCGCCGCATTCACTACGGCGAGACCGAAAACCGTGGCATCCGCGGTGAGGCCACGCCGGATGAACGGCAGGCCTTGCACGACGAAGGCATCGAGGTCATGGCGATCCCGGTGCCGCGGGCGCTGAAGGGCCCGGTGCAGTAGCCGAAAGAGCCGGCTATAGCACCCGCCCCGGGTTCAGGCGCCCGTCTGGGTCCAGCGCGAGCTTGATGCGCTTCATCAGTGCCAGCGCCACCGGCGACTTGCGTTGCACGAGTTCTTCGCGCTTCAGCACGCCGACGCCGTGTTCGGCCGAGATCGAGCCGTGGTGCGCCATCACCGCGTCGTAGACGATGCGGTTCACCGCCGGCTCCTGCTCGGCCAGGAAGCGCGCGCCGTCCACGCCGGGCGGCGCCTGCACGTTGTAGTGCAGGTTGCCGTCGCCGAGATGGCCGAAGTTGACCAGGCGCACGCCCGGCGTGTGGGCCTGCAGCGCCGCGTCGGTGCTGGCGACGAAGGCGCAGACCGCCGACACCGGCAGCGCGATGTCGTGCTTGATGTTCAGCCCCTCTTCGGCCTGTGCCAGCGGGATCGATTCGCGCACATGCCACATCGCCTGCGACTGCGCCAGGCTCTCGGCGACCGCCGCATCGTCGATGTGGCCGGCTTCGAGCGCGTCGCCCAGCAGGGCTTCGAAACGCTGCCGCGCCTGGGCTTCGCCTTCGGTGTCGCTCTGTTCGAGCAGCACGGTCCACGGCGCGCCGGGCAGCGGCTGCGGCAGCTGCGGGAAGTGGCGCGCCACCAGGTCCAGCGCGAAGCGGCCCATGACCTCGAAGCCCGTCAGTCCGGCGCCCAGCCGCGAACGTGCCAGGTTCAGCAGCTCGACGCAGCGTTCCAGCGACGCGCAGGCGGCCAGCGCCGTCATCGTGGCGGCCGGCTGCGGAAACAGCGTCAAGGTGGCTGCGGTGATGATGCCCAGCGTGCCTTCGCTGCCGATGAACAGGTCGCGCAGGTCGTAGCCGGTGTTGTCCTTGCGCAGGCCCGACAAGCCGTCCCAGATGTCGCCGTCGGCGGTGACGACCTCCAGCCCCAGGCACAGGTCGCGCGCGTTGCCGAAGCGCAGCACCTGGGTGCCACCGGCATTCGTGGCCAGGTTGCCGCCGATCGTGCAGCTGCCTTCGGCGGCCAGGCTCAACGGGAACAGCAGGCCGCGCTCGGCGGCGGCGGCCTGCACCGTCTGCAGCACGCAGCCGGCTTCGGCGGTCAGCGTCAAGTTGGCCGCATCGATGACGCGCACGCGGTTCAGACGCTGCAGGCTCAGCAGCACCTGGGTGCCGGTCGAATCGGGCACGCCGCCGCCGACGAGCCCGGTGTTGCCGCCTTGCGGCACCAGCGAAACGCCGGCCGCGGCGCAGGCGCGCACGACGGCCGCCACCTCGGCAGTCGAGCCCGGCCGCACCACGGCCAGGGCCTTGCCGCGCCAGCGTTTGCGCCAGTCGTTCTGGTAGGCCGACAGGTCGCCGTCGGTCAGCACCTGGGTGGCGCCGACGGCGGCGCGCAGCGCGTCGAGCAAGGCCGTCATGCCGCCACCTCGGCCGGGTGGCGCAGACGGCGGCGGATGTACACGACGCAGGCCGTGAAGAGGCCCAGGCACAGCACGATCTGCAGCGACGCCAGCGCGCGCCCGGCGCCGTGCTCGGTGGTCGCGCGCACGACGCCTTCGGCGAAATACAGCCACAGCAGCAGGCTCAGCCAGCGGAAGGTGTACATGCGGTGGCGCAGCAGGCCGAGCACGCACAGCACCAGCGGCAGCACCTTGATCGCCAGCGTGCCGCTGCCGGTGGGCGCGAGCCAGAGCTCCCAGGCCAGGCCGAGCGCGATCAGCGCCAGCAGCGCGGCCAGCGCGAACGCACGTGTGGCGCGCACGACGGCGTCGGGGGTTCGGGCGGCATCCATGCTGGCATGATAGCCAGCATGACCTCGCTCGACGTCGGCTCGTTCAGCGAGCACCTGACCCGCTGGCTGCGCAACGTGCGCGTCTTCCTGCGCACCTGGCCCTGGTTCGACACCGTGCTGACGCTGCGCCGGCGTTTCCGCGACGACCGCCTCGGCCTCACCGCCGGCAGCCTGACCTTCACGACGCTGATCGCGCTGGTGCCGCTGGTGACGGTGATGCTGGCGATCTTCAGCGCCTTCCCGATCTTCTCGTCGTTCCAGGGCGCGCTGGAGAAGTACTTCCTGCAGAGCCTGGTGCCGGACAACATCGCCAAGCCGGTACTGCGCGCGCTGACGCAGTTCGCGGCCAAGGCCAGCCGGCTGGGCTCGGTCGGGCTGCTGTTTTTGGGCATCACGGCGCTGGCCATGATGCTGACCATAGACCGCACGCTGAACGGCATCTGGCGCGTGCGCAAGCCACGGCCGATCGCACAGCGCGTGCTCGTCTACTGGGCTGCGCTGACGCTGGGGCCGCTGGTGCTGGGCGTGAGCCTGTCGGTGACCTCGTATGCGCTGTCGGCGTCGCGCGGCCTGGTCGGCGTGATGCCGGGCACCGTGAGCCTGCTGCTCAACGCGGCCGAGTTCGGGCTGCTGACCGCGGCCATCGCCGGGCTCTTCCACTACGTGCCGAACACGGCGGTGCGCTGGCGCCACGCCTGGGCCGGGGCGCTGTTCGTCGCCATCGCCTTCGAGCTGGCGAAGCGGGCGCTGGCCTGGTATGTCGAATCGGTGCCGACCTATTCAGCGGTCTACGGCGCTTTCGCGACGGCGCCCATCCTGCTGCTGTGGATCTACCTCGGCTGGGTCATCGTGCTGCTCGGCGCGGTGATCGCCGCCTATGCGCCCAGTCTGCAGATGCGCGTGACCATGCGGCCGGCCACTCCCGGCCACGGCTTCGAGCTGGCGCTGGCGGTGCTGCGCCAGCTGCAGGCGGCGCGGCGTGGCGAGCGCCACGGGCTGAGCCTGTCGGCGCTGTCCGAGGCGCTGCGCGCCGACCCGCTGGCGCTGGAGCCGCTGCTGGAGCTGATGATGCAGCTGGACTGGGTGGCCCGGCTCGAGGAAGGCGGCACGCCGCGCCATGTGCTGTTGTGCGACCCCGAGCGCACCCGGGCCAAGGCCTTGATCGACGCGCTGCTGCTGGCGCCCGGCGCTGCATCGCAGCCGTTTCGCGAGCAGGCGCGGCTGGAGACGCTGTCGGTGGCCGATCTTCTGGGCGGCTAGCGCACAATCGCGTGACCTGCCGCTGCCCCAGCCCAGCCCCGCTCCGCCCCGCATGCACACCCGACGCGCCGTCCTCGCAGCCCCTGTGCTCATCGGCCTGTCCGCCAAGGCGGCCGCGCGCGCGCCCAGCGTCGTCTTCCTCGACCCGGGTTCGCCGAACGCGCAGGCCTCCGGCCCGATGTCGCGCGTGGCTGCCGACTTCATGATGATGGCCGCCGCACAGCTGGGCATGCGGCTGGAGGTGCTGCACTCGCTGCATGACCACCTGCTGATGATCCGCCAGGCGCAGACCATTGCCGCGCGTGCCGAAGCGCCCGACTACGTGATCCTGGTCAACGACAAGCTGGCTGCGCCGGCCATGCTGGCCGCGCTGGCGTCTTCACCGGCGCGGCTGTTCGTGATCCACAGCGACGTCACCGACGAGCAGCGCGCCAGCATCGGCAACGAACGCGAACGCTACGCGCGCTGGATCGGCAGCGCCGTGCCCGACAACACGCGCGGTGTCTTCCGCCTCGCGCGGGCGCTGCACGGGGCGCTCGGCGAAGCGCCGATCCGCGCGCTCGGCATCACCGGCCCGGCCTCGACGCCGGTGTCGAACGAGCGGGCCGCCGGGCTGGCCGACTACGTTGCCGGCGTGCCGGGTGCACGCCTGGAGCAGCTCGCCTATGGCGACTGGAGCGAAGCCGACGGCGAGCGCAAGGCGCAGGTGCTGTTGGCCCGCTACCCGCAGGCGAACCTGATCTGGGCCGCCAACGACGAGATGGCGATGGGCGCGTTGCGGGCCCAGCGCGCACGCGGCGGGCCCGGCGTTGTCGGCGGCATGGGCGGCTGGACACGCGCGCTGAGCAGCATTGCCGACGGCGGGCTGGTGGCGACGCTGGTCGGCCACCACCTGATCGGCGCCTGGGCGCTGGTGATGCTCTGCGACCACGCGAACGGCATCGACTTCGCCGCCGACGGCGGCGTGCGGCGCAAGCTCGACTACCTGCATGTCGTGACCCGTGCGAACGTGCGCGACTACGAGAAGACCTTCGGCGAGAGCGAACGGCCGATCGACTTCCGCCGCTATTCCAAGGCGCACCGCCCGCAGCTGGCGCAATACGACTTCAGCCTCTGAGATGTCGCAGCCGATACCGGCCCGGCGGGCGTGGAGCGTCAGAGCCAAGCTGGTGGCGGCGCTGGCGGTCACGCTGGTGCTGATCGTCGGCGGCTTCGCGTGGGTGCTGGATCAGCGCGAGAACGGGCGCCGTCTGGCCGAGTTCGACGCCCGCGCGACGCGCATCGCGCAGCTGCTGGCGCGCGGCCTGGCCTATCCGCTGTGGAACGTCGACACGAAGGCCGTCGACCTGCTGATCGACAGCGTCGGCTCCAACGTCGAAATCGCGTCGATCGACGTCACGGCCGCCGGCTACGGCCGCGTCGTGTCGCGGCGCAGCCCGGACCCGGCCGCCGCGGCTGCGGACACCTTCAAGCGGGTCGAGCCGATCCGTTACGTCGCAGCCGATGGCCTGGCGCGGCACATCGGCGACATCCAGATCGTGTTCACGCGGGAGCCGATGTGGCGCGCCGTGGCGCAGGCGCGCCTGACGCTGCTCGGCATGACGCTGGCGCTGCTGGCCGCGGTGTTCGGCGTCACCTACTGGCTGGTCGGCCGCATCGTGCGCCGGCCGCTGGCGCAGCTGGAGGGCGCAATGGAGCGCTTTGCCGCGGGCGACCTCGCCGCGCGCTGCGCCGTCCGCTCGAACGACGAACCGGGCCGCCTGGGCGCACGCTTCAACATGCTGGCCGAGCGGCTGGCCGCGTCCACCGAAGCGCTGCGCCGGCACGGCGAGCAACTGGAAGAGCAGGTGCGCGAGCGCACCACCGAGCTGGCGCACGCAGTCGAGCGCGCCGAAGTGGCGAGCCGGGCCAAGAGCGCCTTCCTGGCCAACATGAGCCATGAGCTGCGCACGCCGCTGAACGGCATCCTCGGCTTCGCGCACCTGCTGCAGATCGCGCCGGCCACCCCCGAGCGCCTGGCCACCGGCCTGGCGGCGATCGAACGCTCGGGGCAGCACTTGCTGGCCTTGATCACCGACGTGCTCGACCTGGCGAAGATCGAAGCCGGTCGCATCGATCTGTTCCCGACGCCGGTCGACCTGCGCAGCCTGCTCGACGAATTGCACACCGCGATGGCGCTGGAGGCCGAGCGCAAGCAGCTCGATCTGCGGCTTGAATGCCCGGACACGCTGCCGACGGTGTTGGTCGACGGCCAGCGCCTGCGCCAGGTGTTGCTGAACCTGCTCGGCAATGCCATCAAGTTCACGTCGCGCGGCAGCGTCACGCTGGCCGTGGCCTGGCATGTTGGCGAAGCCGGTTCGGCGCGGCTCGCGTTCGCGGTGCGCGACACCGGCATCGGCATGGCGGCGCCGGACCTGGAACGGCTGTTCCGGCCGTTCGAGCAGCTGGGCGACGCGCGCCACCGCAGCCGCGGCACTGGCCTGGGCCTGGCGCTGAGCCGCCAGCTGGTCCAGCACATGGGCGGCGACATCCGCGTCAGCAGCGAGGCCGGCCGCGGCAGCGAATTCGGATTCGAGCTGCGCCTGGCCATCGTCCCCAGCCCGGCTGCCACGCCGCCGCAGCAGCGCAGCGTCACCGGTTATGCCGGACGCCGGCGCCTGGTGCTGGTGGCCGACGACATCGAACTCAATCGCCAGATGCTGTGCGAGATGCTGCGCATCTACGGCTTCGAAACCGCCGTCGCGCGCGACGGCGCCGAAGCGGTGCTGCAAGCCCACGCGCTGCGGCCGGACCTCATCTTGATGGACCTGACGATGCCGAAGGTCAGCGGCATCGAAGCGATGGGGCATCTGCGCGCTTCGCCGCAGGCCGCCACTGTGCCGGTGATCGCGGTGTCGGCCAGCGCCGGCGCCGAAGAGCGCGCGGCGGCGCTGAAGGCCGGCGCCGCCGACTTCATCGCCAAGCCGGTGATGCAGTCGGAGCTGTTGGCCAAGCTGGGCGAACGGCTGGCGCTGGAGTGGTCTTATGCGTGAGCGGGGGCAGGGCGCTGCAGCCAGGTGCCGCGCAACACTTCGAGCACCGCATCAGGCACTTCGGCCATCAGGCTGTGGCCGGATGGCAGCGTGACGATGCGGGCCCCCAGCGCCGCTGCGAATTCGCGCGTGGCTTTGGCCGCCGTCATCTGGTCGCGCTCGCCGAGGATGAAGGTCACCGGGCAGCGCACCGCGGCCGCGGCCTGCAGGCCGTTGGCATAACGGTCGCAGACGCCGAAGTCGTGTGCGAACAGGTTGATGCCGAAGCGTGCCTGCGCCACTGATTGCGTGTGCCGCATCAGCACGCGGTTGCTGCCGTGCAGCCACATGCCGGGGCCGGGGAAGGACGGCTTGGCCGCGGTCGTCGAGATCGAAAAGGCATTCACCATGTCGATGGCCCGCAGCGGTGTCTCGCGTGCGGTGTTCATCAACGCGTCGCTGACCTTCATCGGGTAGGCGGTGCCGACCATCGCCAGCCGCGTGATGCGCTCCGGCGCGCGTGCCGCGGCCTCCAGGCCGATCAGCGAACCCATGCTGTGGCCGACGATGGCTGCCTCGCGCACGCCGGCGGCGTCCAGCACGGCCAGCAGCCAGTCGGCGGTGCTTTCGACGTCGTCCAGCGGCGGCCCGTCGCTGCGCGAATGGCCGGGCAGGTCCAGCGCCAGCACGGCATGGCCGTGGTGCGCGAACCAGCGCGCCAGCAGCGTCCAGACGCTGTGGTCGTGCAGGGCGCCATGCACGAACACGATGCAGGGCAGGTTGGGATCGAAGGGCTTGCCGCCGGTGTAGGCGTAAGCCTGGCCGCCTTGCACGCCCAGCTTCATGCGGCGCGCTCCGCGGTCTTGAAGGCGCGCTTCAGGTCGTCGATCAGGTCGTCGGCGTCTTCCAGGCCGATCGACAGCCGGATCGTGCCCGGCGTGATGCCGGCCGCCACCAGCGCCGCGTCGTCCATGCGGAAGTGCGTGGTCGAGGCCGGGTGGATGACGAGCGAACGGCAGTCGCCGACGTTGGCCAGGTGCGAGAAGATCTTCAGCGCCTCGATGAAGGCCTGCCCCTGCTTGCGCGAGCCTTTCAGGTCGAAGCTGAACACCGAGCCGCAGCCGCGCGGCAGCAGCTTCTTTGCCAGCGCGTGGCTCGGGTGGCTTTCCAGCTCCGGGTAGCCGACGCCGGCGACCATCGCATGGCCGGCCAGGAAGGCGACGATCTTGCGTGTGTTCTCGACATGCCGCGCCATGCGCAGCGGCAGCGTCTCGATGCCTTGCAGGATCAGCCAGGCCGTGTGCGGGCTCATGCAGGCGCCGAAGTCGCGCAGCCCTTCGCGGCGCGCGCGCAGCAGGAAGGCGCCGACGCTGCTTTCCTCGCTGAACACCATGCCGTGGAAGCCGCCATAGGGTTCGCTCAACTCGGGGAAACGGCCCGAGCCGTCCCAGTCGAAAGCGCCGCCGTCGACGAGCACGCCGCCGATGACCGTGCCATGGCCGGACAGGAACTTCGTCGCCGAATGGAAGACCAGGTCGGCACCGTGTTCGAAAGGCTTCATCAGCCACGGCGTCGTGAAGGTCGAATCGACGAGCAGCGGCAGCCCGGCGTCGTGGCCGATCGCCGACACGGTGGGGATGTCCAGCACATCCAGCCCCGGGTTGCCCAGCGTTTCGCCGAACAGCAGCCGCGTGTTGGGGCGGATCGCCGCGCGCCAGTCGTCGATGTCGCCGGGCTTGACGAAGCTCGTCTCGATGCCGAAGCGCGCCAGCGTGTAGCTCAGCAGGTTGTGCGAGCCGCCGTACAGCGCCGTCGACGCGACGATGTGCGAGCCGGCGCCGGCGATCGTCGAGATGGCCAGGAACAAGGCCGCCTGGCCGCTGGCCGTGGCGATTGCGCCGGCGCCGCCTTCGAGCGCTGCGACGCGCTCTTCGAACACCGCGTTCGTCGGGTTGCTGATGCGGCTGTAGACATGGCCCGAGCGCTCCATGTTGAACAGGCTGGCCGCGTGTTCGCTGTTCTCGAACACGAAGCTGGTGCTCAGATGGATCGGCACCGCGCGCGCACCGGTGCTGGGGTCGGGCGCGGCGCCGGCGTGCAGCGCCAGGGTGTCGAAACCGGGGTCGGAAGAGCCGGCCATGGTGCGTTGGCGTACGGTGAATGGGCCGCCATTGTGGGCTATATTGGACGCATGAAAGTCACCGACATCCTGCGCGTCAAGGGCAACACGCTGTACACGGTCTCACCCGACCTGACGCTGGGCGAAGCCGTGAACACGATGTCGGCGATGGACATCGGCTCGCTCGTCGTCATGGAGCATGGCGACCTGGTCGGCATGCTGACCTTCCGCGAAGTGATCAACGCCGTCGTCGCCAACGGCGGCAGCGTCGGCAACCGCCATGTGCGCTCGGTGATGGACGACGCGCCGCTGACCTGCACGCCCGAGACCGAGATCGACGAGGTCCGGCGCATGATGCTGCAGCGCCACGCCCGCTACATGCCGGTGCTCGACCAGCGCACGCTGATGGGCGTGATCTCGTTCTACGACGTCGCCAAGTCGGTGGTCGACGCGCAGGACTTCGAGAACCGCATGCTGAAGGCCTATATCCGCGACTGGCCCGAAGAAGCGGCTGGCGAAAAGCCGGCAGCCTAGAATCGCGGGATGCCCGGCAGCACCTTCGGCGAACTCTTCCGCGTCACCAACTTCGGCGAAAGCCATGGCCCGGCCATCGGCTGCGTCATCGACGGCTGCCCGCCCGGCATGGCCTTGAGCGCGGCCGACATCCAGCCCGAACTGGACCGCCGCCGCCCCGGCACAAGCCGCCACGTGACGCAGCGCAACGAGGCCGACACGGTGGAGATCCTGTCCGGCGTCTACGAAGGCCTGACCACCGGCACACCGATCTGCCTGCTGATCCGCAACACCGATCAGCGCAGCAAGGACTACGGCAACATCCTCGACACCTTCCGCCCCGGCCATGCCGACTACACCTACTGGCGCAAGTACGGCCTGCGCGACCCGCGCGGCGGCGGCCGTTCGTCGGCGCGGCTGACGGCACCGACCGTCGCGGCCGGCGCGGTGGCGCGCAAGTGGCTGCATGAACACCACGGCACCCGCTTCGTCGGCTGGATGAGCGCCCTGGGCGAGATCGAGATCCCGTTCGAGAGCGAAGCGCACATCCCGGACAACGCCTTCTTCGCCGCCAATGCCAGCGTGATAGCCCGGCTCGAGGCGCACATGGACGCGTTGCGCAAGGCCGGCGACTCCTGCGGCGCGCGCATCGAGGTGCGCGCGCGCGGCGTGCCGGTGGGCCTGGGCGAGCCGCTGTACGACAAGCTCGACGCCGACATCGCCTGGGCCATGATGGGGCTGAACGCGGTGAAGGGCGTCGAGATCGGCGCCGGCTTCGCCAGCGTTGCGCAGCGCGGCAGCACGCACGGCGATGAGCTCACGCCCGAAGGCTTCGCGAACAACAACGCCGGCGGCGTGCTCGGCGGCATCTCCACCGGGCAGGACCTGGTGGTGCGCATCGCCGTCAAGCCGACGAGTTCGATCCGCACGCCGCGTGCGTCGATCGACCGGCAAGGCCAGCCGACGAGCGTGGAAACCTTCGGCCGCCACGACCCCTGCGTCGGCATCCGCGCGACGCCGATCGCCGAGGCGCTGCTGGCGCTGGTGGTGATGGACCACGCCTTGCGCCACCGCGCGCAGTGCGGCGACGTGCAGGTCGACGTGCCGGCGATCGCCGCGGCGCGGCCGCCCGCCGCCGGATGACGCCAGCGCCGGCGCCGGCGCCTTTCATCGCTTTCAGCGCCGTCTGGTTTTCGTACTTCGCCGCGATCGGGATGTTCAACCCGTACGCGCCGCTGTGGTTCAAGGAACTCGGCTTCTCGACGCTGGCCATCGGCGCGATCGCGTCGATGCAGAGCTGGACACGCATCATCGCGCCCTACGGCTGGGGCTGGCTCGGTGACCACGGCGGCCAGCGCATCCGGCTGATCCGGCTGGCTGCGGCCGCTTGCGTGCTGGCTGCGGCCGGATTGCTGGTCGCGCGCGGCTATGCGGCGGTGGCGGCCTGCACGGTGCTGCTGTTCCTGGCCAATGGCGCCATCGTGCCCTTGTCAGAGGCCACCTTGTCGAGTCACCTGAACACCGCGCAAGGCATGGACGCGGCGCGCTACGGCCGTGTGCGCGTCTGGGGTTCGGTCGGCTTCATCGCCACCGTGGTCATGGCCGGCGCGGCGCTGCAGTTCGGCGGTATCGGCCTCTTTCCGTGGCTCGTGGTCGGCATGTTCGTGCTGCTGCTGGCCGCCGCGCTGCGCCTGCCGGCGACGCGCGACGATGTCTCCGGCCATGCCCAGGCGCCGGGCATAGCCTCGGTGCTGCGCCGGCCCGAGGTGGCGTGGTTCTTCACGTCGGTGTTCTTCACCGTGCTGGCCCACACCAGTCTGTACGCCTTCCTGTCGCTGTACCTGGACAGCCTGGGCTACCCGAAGTCGGCGGTCGGCGGCTTGTGGGCGGTGTCGGTGGTGGTGGAGATCGTCTTCTTCTGGTTCCAGGGCCGCATCGTCGTGCTGGCGCAGCCGCACCGCTGGCTGCAGTGGGCGGCGCTGCTGTCGGTGCTGCGCTTCGCCGCGACGGCGGCTTTCGGGGCCATGCCAGCGGTGTTGGTCGCGGCGCAACTGCTGCACGCGCTGACCTTCGCGGCGCAGCATGCGGCCTGCATCGTGCTCATCAACCGCTACTTCCCGGGCCCGCTGCGCGGCCGCGGCCAGGCGCTGTACACCGTGCTGGGCTACGGCGTCTCGGGTGTGCTCGGCGGCCTGGGCGGCGGCTGGCTGAGCGCGCGCTATGGCTTCACCGCCGTCTTCTGGGCCGCCACCGTGGCCGCGGCGCTGGGCTTCCTGTGTGCGCGAAAAGCGCCGCCTTCCCCGGTTTGATTTTTCTCAAGCCCGGCCCCGGGCTGCCGAAAATGCTCTGAAGATGGCCCGGTCCCGCCCAGACCCGGGTCTCAGACGTTGGGCTGGGCATGGGGAGACAAACCAATATGTCGCTCGAAATCACCCTGGCGCCCGCGCGCCAGGACGGCCGGTCACTGACCGAATTCTTCCGCTACCACGGCTTCTGGGCCCCCGGCGTGCGGCTGTTCCGCGCCATCGGCTTCCAGGCCAAGGCGATGATCATCGCGCTGACCTTCGTGGCGCCGATCTCGGTGCTGGCCTGGAACTACTTCACCGACAAGGCCGACGCAGTGGGCTTCTCGGAGAAGGAGCGTGTCGGCATCGTCTACGCGCGCGAAGTGATGCCGCTGCTCGACCTGTTGCAGCGCCAGCGCCAGCTCGCCACGCAAGCCGCCGCGAAGGGTGCTGCTGCGTCCGACATGGCCGCGCTGCGCAGCGCCATCGACGCGCAGATGGCCAAGCTGGCCGCCGTCGAAAGGGCCTACGGCGCCGACCTCGGCACCGGCAAGGCCCACGCCCATCTGCTGGACACGGCCAAGTCGCTGGCCACGGCCGGCGGCGTCGACGCGGTGTTCGCTGCGCACACCGCCCACGTGCAGTCGCTGCTCGACCTGCTCGGCGCGTCCACTGACGGCTCGAACCTGACGCTCGATCCCGACATCGACACCTACTACCTGATGGACGCGTCGATGTTCCGCCTGCCGGCGATGATCGACTCGGTGGCCCAGGTGCGCGGCCTCGGCGCGGCGATGCTCGCTGCGTCGGCAGCAACACCCGCCCAGACGCGCCGCATCACCGAACAGAGCGTGATGACTGGCGTGAACCAGGCCGCGTTGCTGGCCGGGCTGGACAAGGCGGTCGCCTACAACGCCGACCTGAAGACACCGGTGCGCGCCGATGCGGCCAGCGCCGCGTTGAGCGGCTTCGACAAGCGCGTCGAAGCGACGCTGCTGCGGCCCGAAGGCCTGCAGGGCGACGTCGCGGCGCACATCGCCGCCGGCGGCCAGGCAACCGACGCGATGCTCGACCTGGGCCAGCGCGCCACGGTCGAACTCGACCGGCTGATCGCCGAACGCGTGTCGCGCATGGTCGCGTCGCGCAACATCACGCTGGCGGTGCTGGTCGTCGGCCTGCTCGCCGCGCTGTACCTGTTCATGGCCTTCCGCAAGGTGCTGGAAGGCGGCATGAAGGAAGTCGCCTTCCACATCGACGCCATGCGCGACGGCGACCTGACGACGCAGCCGCGCCCCTGGGGTGCCGACGAAGCGGCGCAGCTGATGCACGCACTGCGCCAGATGCAGGACTCGCTGCGCCGCATCGTCTACCAGGTGCGCGGCGCGTCAGACCACATCGTGAACGCCAGCACCGAGATCGCGGCCGGCGCGCAGGACCTGTCGTCGCGCACCGAGCAGTCGGCGGCGAACCTGCAGCAGTCGGCGTCGGCCATGGAGCAGATCAACGCCACCGTCAAGCACACGGCGGCCAGCGCGCAGGACGCGTCGCGCCTGGCCACGGCCAACACGCAGGTCGCGTCGCGCGGCGGCGAGATCATCGGCACCATGGTCGCGACGATGCAAGGCATCCACGCGTCGTCCAGCCGCATCGGCGACATCATCGCCACCATCGACGGCATCGCCTTCCAGACCAACATCCTGGCGCTGAACGCCGCCGTCGAGGCGGCACGCGCCGGCGAGGCCGGCCGCGGCTTCGCCGTGGTGGCGTCCGAGGTGCGCGCGCTGGCGCAGCGCTCGGCCGGTGCGGCGCGCGAGATCAAGGGCCTCATCACGACCAGCGTCGAGCAGGTGACCGCGGGCACGCGCATCGTCGAACAGGCCGGCGCCACCATCGGCGAGATCGTCGAAAGCACGCGACGCGTGACGCACGCGCTGGGCGAGATCACGACCAGCGCCGACGAACAGGCGCGCGGCGTCACGCAGACGACCCGCTCGGTGCACGAACTCGACACCGCGACGCAGCAGAACGCGGCGCTGGTGGAGCAGACGGCGGCGGCCGCCGCATCGCTGCAGGAGCGGGCGCAAGGACTGGTCGCCGAAGTGGCGCGCTTCAAGCTACCGCCAGGCTGATCGAACCCGTGGCCGGCCTGGCGATGGATCGGTTCAAGCGCTTCAGCGAAACCCTGAAGTTCAGGCTCGCGCTGGCCTGCGTGCTGCTGATCACGGCCTGCGTGGCGCTGGCCACGCAACTGGTGTTGCAGCGCGTGCACCGCGGCGTCGAACAGGCCGTGATGGACCTCGAGACCGGCAACGCCGAGCGCATGGCCAGCCTCGTGTCCAGCCGCGTCATCGGCCTGCAGATGGCGCTGCGCTCGCTGGCCGACGACCCGTCGTTCGTGGCCCTGGCCGGCGACCCGCAGGCGCTGCGCCAGCGGCTCGCCTCCAGCGCCGTGCTGCGCACGATGTTCGCGTCGATTTTCGTCGCCCGCCCCGAAGGCCGCGTGGTGGCCTTGTGCGACAGCGACGGCGCGCGCGACCCGCAGCTCGACATCGGCGACCGGCCGTACTTCCAGCAGACCGTGAAGCAGGCGCGGCCGGTCGTTTCCGAGCCGATGCTCGGGCGCGTCTCGCGCGAGCCCATCATCCAGCTCACGGTGCCGGTCTCGGCGCCGGGCGGCGCGCTCGTCGCGGTGGTCGGCGGCACGCTGCGCCTGTCGTCGCGCAACCTGCTCGACGAACTGACGCAAGGCGGCCAGGTCGCCGACGACCCGGTGACGACGATCGTCATCGATGGCCGCGGCCGCATCGTCTCGCACCGGCTGCCCGAGCGCGTGATGCAGCCGGCCGCCAGCGAGCCCGGCCTGGCCGCGGCCATGCAGCGCTGGGAAGCGCAGGGCCGCCCGGTCGAAAGCATGGGCGACGTGGTGCGCGCCGACGACCGCATCGTCGCCAGCGCCGGCGTGCCGGTGGCCGACTGGGTGGTGCTGCGCATCGCCCGCGAAGACACGCTGCTCGGCGGCGTGGCCGCGGCGCAGCGCGACAGCCTGCGCCTGGCGGCCGCGGTGGCGCTGGCCGGCGGCCTGCTGCTGCTGGCGCTGCTGCTGTGGCTGCTGCGCCCGCTGACGCAACTGCAACAGCGGGCGCTGGCGCTGGGCGACGCCGATCGGCCGATCGACCAGGGCTGGCCGCACGCCGCCGGCGAGATCGGCCAGCTCAGCGCCGTGCTGCGCCGCGCGATGCGCGACCGCGCCGCCAGCGAGCACGACGCCGCGGCACTGCTGCGCAAGATGCAGTCGGTGATGGCGGCGGCGCCGATCGGCATTGCCTTGACGCGCGAACGTCGGTTCGAACTCGTCAGCCCGGAGTTCGCCACCGTGCTCGGCTGGCAGCACGAAGACCTGGTCGGCCGCCAGGCACGCGATATCTACGCCACCGACCTGGACTACGAGAGGCTCGGGCCCTGTGTCGCCGAGGCCTTCGGCGCCGGCCGGCCCTTCGTCGGCGAAATGCAGTTCCGCCGCCGCGACGGCAGCACGCTGTGGGGCCGGCTGCAAGGCCGCCCGGTCGACCCCGAAGACGCCGGCGCCGGCACGATCTGGCTGCTGGAAGACGTGACGCTGCGGCGCGCCGAGCATGAACGCCTGGCCTGGTCGGCAAACCACGACGCCTTGACCCGGCTGGCCAACCGCGCCAGCTTCGAAGCCCGCCTCGCCGCGTTGCTGGCCGAGGTGCCGCGGCCGGAGCCGTCGGCGCTGCTGTTCATCGATCTCGACCGCTTCAAGGCCATCAACGACAGCGCCGGCCACGCGGCGGGTGACGCGGTGCTGAAGGACGTGGCGGCTTTGCTGAATTCGCTGGTGCGCGGCGCCGACCTCGTCGCCCGGCTGGGCGGCGACGAGTTTGCGCTGCTGCTGCCGCATTGCGAACGCGGCATGGCGCGGCGCATTGCCGGGCAGGTCGAGCAGGCGGCAGCGCAGATCGGCGTCGAGCACGCGGGCCGGCGCATCCACATCGGCGCCAGCGTCGGCGTCGTGACCATCGAAGCCGGCGACCACGCGGTGGCCGCTTTGCTGGCCCGCGCCGATGCCGCCTGCTACGAAGCGAAACGCGCCGGGCGCGACATCGTGCGCACCGCCGCCGCCGCCGGCACCGCCGATGCGCTGGACCTCGCCAACGCCGCCTGACCGGCCTTCATCCGGGCCGTGCCGCGGCCGATAACCCTGGCAGCGCACGCCCGCGCCTTCGCGCGGCGTGCCTGACAACGAGCCCGTCACCACCCGAACCATGAGCGGCCCCATCACGCCAGGCAGCAACGACACGACCGCGCATCGGCGCGTGCGGCGTTCGATGTACCTGGCCTTCGCGGCGCTGGCGGCGCTGGCCATCTTCGAGGCCGGCTACGCGCAGCGCTTCGAACGCGTGCGCGCGGCCGACGCCGAGATCATCAGCATCGCCGGCACGCAGCGCACCTTCACGCAGCAGATGGGCCGCATGGCCGCGCTGGCCGGCGGCGACGACGCCGTGACGCAGCTGCACGCCGACCTGCTGGGCGAGGCGCTGGACCGGTCGCGCGCGGACGCGCTGCTCGTCGAGGCTTTGCTCGCCGAACAACTCAAGCTCGCCGACGAGAGCCTGCCCGACGTCGGCGCCGCGCTGGCCGCCTGGCAGGCCGCGCGCGAAAAGCTCTGGTACCGCTGCGAGCTGCTGCTGCGCCATCTGGCCGACAACAACCACGAGCGCCTGGCGCCGGCGGCGATGCGGGTGCAGCAAGAGGTCGACCCGGCGCTGGCCGCTGCCAGCCTGCTGACCGAGCGGCTGCAAGGCGCGGCGCGGGCGCGCAGCCAGCGCCAGGTGCTGATGCTCGAATGGGGCGTGGCGGCGACGTTGATGCTGCTGGGCTTGCTGGCGCTGTTCGTCGTCGAGCCGATGGCGCGTTCGGTGCGCGGCCAGGTCAAGCGGCTGGCCGACCAGGCCGACGAACTGGTGCGGCTGGCGCTGGTGGCCGAACGCACCGACAACATGGTCATCATTACCGACGCCGTGCGGCGCATCGCGTGGATCAACGATGCCTTCACGCGTATCACCGGCTACACGCTGGACGAAGCGCGCGGCATGAACCCGCGCGACCTGCTGCACAGCGAGAAGAACGACTCGACGCTGGGCCAGCGCATCGGCAACGCAGTCAGTGCCGGCGAAGGCCTGCGCACCGAGATCCTGGTGCGTGCGAAGGACGGCGGCGAATACTGGATCGATTCCGACATCCAGCCGCTGCGCGGTGCCGACGGCCTGCTGCGCGGCTTCGTCACCGTCGGCACCGACATCACCGAACGGCGCCAGCTGCAGGAGCAGCTGCGCCACGCCGCGCGCAGCGACGCGCTGACGGGCCTGCCGAACCGCGGCGTGGTGCTGGACCGGCTGCACCGCGCCATCGCCTTCGCGCAGCGCAACCCGGGCTACGGCTTCGCCGTGCTGTTCATGGATTTCGACCGCTTCAAGCAGGTCAACGACACGCTCGGGCACGCCGGTGGCGACGAGCTGCTGCGCCAGATCGCGCGCCGCATCGAAGACACGCTGCGCCCGGGCGACGCGGTGGCCCGCGTCGCGTCCGAGCTGCACACCGCGGCCCGCGTCGGCGGCGACGAGTTCGTCGTCGTGCTCGAAGGCGTGCGCGGCGCCGACGACGCGTGCGTCATCGCCGAGCGGCTGCTCGCGGTGCTGGCCGAGCCCTACACGATCCGCGGCCAGCCGGTGCAGTCGGGGGCCAGCATCGGCATCGTCAGCGCCGACCATGCCGCGGGCTCGGCCGAAGAGGTGCTGCGCAACGCCGACACGGCGATGTACGAAGCCAAGCGCGCCGGCCGCGGCCGCTGCGTGGTGTTCGACAGCTCGATGCACGAACGCGTGATCCAGGCGCTGGAGATCGAAAGCGACTTGCGCCGCGCTCTGCGCGAGAACGAGCTCTTCGTCGTCTACCAGCCGGTGGTCGAACTCGGCTCGGAGGCTTTGGTCGGCGTCGAGGCGCTGGTGCGCTGGCGCCACCCGACCCGCGGCATCGTGCCGCCGGCGCGCTTCATCGGCATCGCCGAGGAGGCCGGCCTGATCGACGCCATTGGCCAGGAGGTGCTGCAGTCGGCCTGCCGCCAGCTCGCGCGCTGGCGGGCCGAACTCGGCGAGCGCGCACCGCGCCAGCTGGCGGTGAACCTGTCGCGCGCGCAGCTGCAGCTGCCGGGGCTGGTACCCGAGGTCAAGTGGGTGCTCGAGCACAACGGCCTGCAGCCGTCGGACCTGCAGCTCGAGGTGACTGAAAGCCTGGCCGCACAGGACGAACGCGTCCAGGCCACGCTGCGCGAGCTGAAGGCGCTGGGCGTGAAGCTGGCGTTGGACGACTTCGGCACCGGCTATTCGTCGCTGGCCTGCCTGCACCAGCTGCCGGTGGACACGGTGAAGATCGACCGTTCGTTCGTCAGCCACGCCGAGACGGTGGAGTACCACCGTGTGCTGATCGAAGCCACGATCCGCGTCGCCCAGGCGCTGGGCATGACAACGGTCGCCGAGGGCATAGAAACCGCCGGCCAGGCCGAGCTGATGGAGCGGCTGCACTGCGACCGCGGCCAGGGCTACCTGTTCAGCAAGCCGATGATGGCCGACGAGTTCGAGCGCTGGGTGGCGGCGCGGGCGACCCGGCGCGCCACCGTCGGCGCCTGAGATTCGGATCCCGGCCCAGTTCCCGACCGCAACGCCGACCATCGCTGCGCGTTGCAGCTTGTCGCGCACTTTCCGCGCTTCGTCGCACCAGCTTCCGCCACCCCGGCCCCGCGCCTAAACTGCGCCCGCCTCCGCTGGTGGGGCACACGAGGGGTGAGCGCATGCAGAAGAAATGGCTGGTCGGTGGTGTGGCGGCGGCGGTGCTCGCCATCGGCGCGGGGGGTGCCTGGTATAGCGGGGTGTTGCAGGCGAAACCGACGCTGGCCAAGGCCGGGCCCGACGGTAAGGGGAAACCCGAAGTTCCGCTCGAATTCATCGGCCGCGAGGTCATTCAGCCGGCGCTGGCCCGCATGCCGGCGGTGGTGGAATTCTCCGGCCCGCTGGTGGCACCGCAGACCGCCATCGTGCGCGCCAAGGGCGGCGGCACGCTGCTGGCGCTGACGGTCGCCGAAGGCAGCCGCGTCACGGCCGGTCAGACGCTGGGCCGCGTCGACCTGGCCGAGCTGTCCAGCCGCGTTGCCGAACGCAACGCGAACCTCGAATCGGCGCGCGCCACGCTGACCCAGGCCGAACGCACGCATGCGTCGAACGAGCGCCTGGCGGCGCAGCAATTCATCTCGTCGATCGCGCTGGACAACTCGCGCGCCGCGGTGGAAACCGCGCGTGCCACGCTGAACGCCGCCCGCGCCCAGCTGGAGACGATGCAGGTCAGCCTGCGCGACGCGTCGCTGGTGGCGCCGATCTCGGGCATCGTCTCGAAGAAGTACGTCGTGCCGGGCGAGAAGCTCACCGCCGAGCAGCAGGTGCTGACCATCGTCGACCTGGCGCGGCTGGAACTGGCGGGCACCATCGGCACGCATCAAGTGTCGCGGCTGGTGCCGGGCACGCCGGTGGACCTGACCGTCGAAGGCGTTGCGCAGCCGGTGGCCGGGCGCATCGCACGCATCGCGCCGGCGGCGGAGCCGGGCACACGCTCGATCGGCGTCACCATCGAACTGGCCAACCCGAAAGAGATGTTGCGTGCCGGCCAGTACGCGGTGGCGCGCGCGACGCTGGCCGACGACGCCGAGCGGCTGACGGTGCCGGTGGCCGCCATCGGCAACACCGGCGGCCAGAACCACGTCTGGGTCATCGAAAGCGGCGTGCTGGCACGGCGTGCCATCACGCTGGGCCGGCGCGACGAACGCGAAGGCCGGGTCGAGGTGCTGGGCGGCCTGCAGCCCGGCAGCCAGGTGCTGGCGGCGCGCTTCGACAACCTGCGTGAAGGCGCCAAGGCGAACATCGTCGCCACCAAGTCGGCGGCGGTGGCCTCGGCCGCGGCGTCGACGCCGGCGAACCTGAAATAACCGCGAGGACGCCATCATGTGGATCACGCGCGTTTCGATTCGGAATCCGGTCTTCGCCACCATGGTGATGGTGGCGCTGTGCGTGCTGGGCCTGTTCTCGTACAGCAAGCTCGGCGTCGAGCAGATGCCCGATATCTCCTTCCCCGGCGCCTTCATCGAGGTCACGTATCCGGGTGCGTCGCCCGAGGCCGTGGAGCGCGAGATCACCAAGCTCATCGAAGAAGGGCTGAACAGCATCGCCGGCGTCAAGCGCATCACGTCGCGCAGCTTCGAAGGGCGCAGCCAGACCAGCGTCGAGTTCAGCCTGAGCACCGACATGGGCCGTGCGATGCAGGACGTGCGCGACCGCCTGGCGGCCGTGCAGGCCTCGTTCCCGCGCGACGCCAAGGCGCCGCTGATCTCGCGCTTCAACAACGACAACGCGCAGGCGGTGGTGAACTTCGCGCTGCTGAGCAAGACGCGCAGCGCGCGCGAGCTGTCGATCCTGGGCGACCAGGTCGTCGGCCGCCGGCTGCAGCGTGTCGAAGGCGTGGCGCGTGTCGACATCAGCGGCCTGGCCGTGCGCGAGGTACGCATCGACCTCGACGCCGCGCGGCTGCGCGCCTACGGCATCACGCCGGCGGAGATCTCGAAGGCGCTGAACGAAGCCAACGCCGACCAGCCGGTCGGCCTGCTGAGCAACGCCACCAGCGACGCCATCCTGCGCGTCGAAGGCCGCGTGCGCGACCCGAAGCAGTTCGAGGATCTCGTCATCGCCAACAAGGGCGGCCTGCCGCTGACCGTGCGCGACCTCGGCCAGGTCATCGAGCGCGAGAAGGAGCCCGACTCCACCGCGCGCATCAACGGCCAGCGCGCGATCAACTTCAACGTCTACAAGCAGCAGGACGCCAACATCGTTGCCACCGGCGAGGCCATCAAGGCCGCAATGGAAGAGGTGAAGAAGACGCTGCCGCCGGACGTGGAACTGATGCTGATCTTCGCATCGAGCGACTTCGTCAAGGGCTCGCTGACGGGGCTGCAGCACACGCTGATCGAAGGCGCGCTGCTGACGGTGGCCATCGTCTTCCTGTTCCTGCATTCGTGGCGCAGCACCATCATCACCGGGCTGACGCTGCCGATCGCGGTGATCTCGAGCTTCATCGCCGTCTATGCCTTCGGCTTCACGCTGAACTTCATGACGATGATGGCCTTGAGCCTGTGCATCGGCTTGTTGATCGACGACGCCATCGTCGTGCGCGAGAACATCGTGCGCCACGTCCACATGGGCAAGGACCACCACACGGCGGCCAGCGACGGCACCGAGGAGATCGGCCTGGCCGTGATGGCCACCACCTTCGCGATCTGCGCCGTTTTCGTGCCGGTGGCCTTCATGGGCGGCATCATCGGCAAGTTCTTCTACCCCTTCGGCGTGACCGTCGTGGTGGCGGTGCTGGTCAGCCTGTTCGTCAGCTTCACGCTCGACCCGATGCTGTCCAGCATCTGGAAAGACCCGCCGTCGGCCTACCTGAAACGTATGCCCGGCATCGGCCACCTGATCCTCGCCACCGACCGCGGCATGGACTGGCTGCACGGCTTCTACGAACGCCTGATCCGCTGGGCCTTCAGCGGCCGGCGCTACCGCCTGTTCGGGCTGCCGGCCTTCGGCCGGCCGTTCAAGGCCGACGGCCAGCGCAACCAGGCACAGCCGCGGCACTGGCGCTGGGCCACGCTGACGCCGCGCGGCGTGGTGCTGGCCGTCGGTGCTGCGAGCTTCGTCGCGGCGATCGCGCTGGCGCCGCTGGTCGGCACCGAGTTCGTGCCGCAGACCGACCAGAGCTTCACGCAACTGGCCATCCGCATGCCGGTGGGATCCAGCCTGGAGCGCAGCGACGCCAAGGTGCGCCAGGTCGAGGAGATCGTCGCCGCGTTCCCGGAAGTGAAGACGGTGTCGACCAGCGTCGGCGGCCAGGGTTCGGGCTTTTCGACCGGGCGCAACCAGGCTTCGCTGAACATCGGCCTCGTCGACCGCAAGGAGCGCAAGCGTTCGCAGAAGGAGGTCGAGGACGCGATCCGCGAGAAGATCGCCGGCATCCCCGGCATCGACGTCTCGGTCGGCTTCGACCGGCCGATCTACGTCGCCATTCTCGGCAGCGACCCCGAAGGCCTGGCGCGCATTGCCAGCGACTTCGCCGAGAAGGTGAAGAAGATCAACGGCATCGCCGATGTCGAGTTGTCGGTCAAGCCGGGCCTGCCGGCCTACGCGGTGCGGCTGAAGCAGGGCGCCGTGCGCGAACTCGGCCTGACGGCGCCGCAGCTGGCCAGCAGCCTGCGCGCCTATGTCAACGGCGACGTCGCGACCTACTGGACCACGCCCGACGGCGAACAGATCGAAGTGCTGCTGCGCCTGCCGCAGGAGCAGCGCCAGCAGGTCGAGCAGATGCGCAACCTGCCGGTAGCCTTCGCGAAGGACGGCACGCCGATCGCGCTGGACACGGTGGCCACCATCGAGCCGGTGGTGAACCCGGAAGTCATCCGGCGCCAGAACCTGCAGCGCCGCGAAGCCATCTTCGCCGGCGTCAAGGGCCGGCCGGCCGGCGACGTGGGCGCCGACGTGCAGAAGCTCATCAAGGATACGTCGCTGCCGCCGGGCTTCAGCTTCGACATCGGCGGCAGCCAGACGCAGCAGCAGAACGAAGCGTTCGCCGGCATGGTCAGCGCGATGCTGCTGGCGGTGATCTTCATCTACATCGTGCTGGCCAGCCAGTTCGGCAGCTTCCTGCAGCCGATCGCGATCATGGCCAGCCTGCCGCTGGCGCTGATCGGCGTGATGCTGGCGCTGCTGTTCTGGCGCAGCACGCTGAACGTGTTCAGCATGATCGGGCTGGTGATGCTGATGGGCCTGGTGACGAAGAACGCCATCCTGCTGGTCGACTTCGCGAACCACGCGCGCAAGGCCGGCGCGACGGTGGCCGACGCGCTGCTGCAGGCCGGGCTGATCCGCATGCGGCCGATCATCATGACCACTGCGGCGATGGTCTTCGGCATGCTGCCGCTGGCACTGGCGCTGAACGACGGCGGCGAGATCCAGGCGCCGATGGGCCGCGCCATCATCGGCGGCGTCATCACGTCGACCTTGCTGACGCTGGTGGTGGTGCCGGTGCTATACAGCTACCTCGTGCGCACGAAGAAGCCGAAGCCAGCGGCGCAGCCTGAACTCGGCGGGCCGGTGCTGCCGGCGGCGATGCCGGCTGACCGCGACTAGAATATGGGCGTAAGGTTTCAACAACCCATACGCCCATATGAAGACCACCATCGACATTGCCGACCCGGTGCTCGAGCAGGCCAGGCGCCTGGCCGCGCGCCAGGGCACAACGGTCAAGGCCCTGGTCGAGCAGGGCTTGCGGCGGGTCATTGCCGACAGCGCCAAGGACACGGCGTTTCGCCTGCGCAAGGCCAGCTTCAAAGGTGAGGGCCTGCAGCCGGAACTCGAGGGCGCGGCCTTCGATCGGCTGCGCGAGCTGGCCTACGAAGGGCGCGGCGGGTGATCGCGGTCGACACGAATCTGCTGGTCTACGCCCACCGCGAGGATTCCGCTTTCCATCAGCCGGCTGTGGCCTGCATCGTGCGCCTCGCGCAGGGGCGTGCGCCGTGGGCCATTCCCTGGCCTTGCATCCATGAGTTTCTGGGCATTGCCACGCATCCGCGGATCTACCGGCCACCGACGCCACTACCAGCAGCGCTGGAACAGGTGGACGCCTGGTTGGCCGCGCCGACGCTGACGCTGCTGGGCGAATCGGGCGAGCACTGGCCGACGCTGCGTTCGCTGCTGCTGGAAGGCCGCATCGCCGGCCCGGTGGTGCACGACGCGCGCGTCGCGGCACTTTGCCTGACGCACGGTGTGCGCGAACTCTGGAGCGCCGATCGCGACTTCGGCCGCTTCCCGGCGCTGCGTGTGGTGAATCCGCTCGTCGCGTCCTGAGGCGCGCGGCGCTACGATGGGCGCCCCCTGCACCCGAGTGACGCGATGCCGCTGAGCAAGCGTTCTGCCGCTCCGAGCCTGGCGTCGCCGGCCGCGGTGCCGCGCCGGGCGGCCGGCGCGCCGACGGCCGGGCCAGCCAGCCGCTTGCGCTGCGCCTGCGGCGGCCCTTGCCCGAACTGCGTGGCGTTGCGCTCCCTGCAGCGCCGCGCGCTGCTGGCACCGGCCGACAGCCCGTTCGAAGCCGCCGCCGACCGCGCCGCTGACGCAGCGCTGCGCCGGCCTGGTGCGGCCCGCGCGGCTGCTGGCGGCCCGGCGGCGCTGCAGGCGTTCTTCGGCCCGGCGCTGTCGGGCGTGCGCCTGCACCGCAGTGCCGCGGCCGATGCAGACGCCCGCGCGCTCGGCGCCGGCGCGTTCACCCTCGGCCGCGACATCGTGCTCGGCCCGCACGCACCGCGCACCGGCGCCGCCGGCCTGCGCCTGATGGCGCACGAACTCGCGCACGTCGCGCAGCAGCGCCAGGGCGCGCCGGTGCAGGTGCAGCGCACGGGAGAGTTCGCGCCGGCGTACAAGCAGCGCGACGGCGAGGTGCGCTCGCACCTGCAGGTGAAGTACGACGACTACAAGGCCGGCCTCGGCCCGACGCAGGCCACCAGCGCCAGCGGCGGCCACCGCTTCGCGATCGGCCACCCGATCACGCTGGACGAACTGCGCCAGATCTTCCCCGGCCTGGCCGACGACATCGACCAGGGCGTGCTCAACGAGAGCATGGCGCAGGCCTATCTGGGCCGCGTGAACCGCGCCTTCGCGATGTTCAAGATCGACACCGTCGAAGCCCAGGGTGCATTCCTGGCCAACGCCCGCCACGAGTCGGCGCAGTTCCGCTTCATGACCGAAACCGAAGGCGCGATGCCCGGCGCCAAGCCGTATGCGCAGGACCCCACCGCGGTGGCGCTGAACACCGACTGGCTCGACAAGGCGGCGGTGGCCTCGGCGGAGAACAAGCTCGTCGCGCAAGGCAAGAAAACGCCGGAGCAGCGCACGGTCAAGATGGACGTCGTCAACTACGAGTCCGGCGGCAGCATCAACCCGCGCAACGATTGGCAGCAGAGCTTCATCGGCCGCGGCCCGATCCAGGCCACGCACCGCCACCTGTACGTGCAGACGATCGCGGTCATGGAGCACCGGCTCGAAGAACTCGAAGCCACCGACCCCGATTCGGCCGAGGCGGTGGAGCTGCGCGAAGCCGTCGTGAAGATCAAGGAAGACCCACGCCAGGCCGCGAACCCGCGCTACGCCTTCCTGTTCTCGACGGCATTGCTGAAGATGCCCGACGACGCCGGCCGCCGCGGCGACGTCAAGGCCACGCGCCCCGGCGGCGTGACCAGCTGGATGGGACAACAGCCGGCGGCGGTGGCCAAGGCCAAGCAGTCGTACTACGACGACGCGCTGAAGGTGCTGATGCCGAAGTGGCAGGCCGAAGAAGCCGAGGCCGGGCAGGACGGCGGTTAGCCGGAGCAGGGTCGCGCCGGCAGTGCGTCCTGCGCGCGCTGCACCGCCGCTTCGACGGCCTGCCAGGCCAGCGGGTCGTGCAGCCGCAGCAGCGCCGACAGGCGCGCCAGCGGCTGCGGAACGTGCTCCAGGCAGACGCTGCGCCAGAACCAGGGCAGGGCGCGGTCTTCGGCCGTCTGCAACAGCACGCCGAGCATGCGAAGCTGGGTCGCCGCGGCAGGCAGATCGGCGCGCCGCGTCAGCAGCGTGCCGCAGGCCAGGTACTGGCGGATGAGCGCCGGCTGATCGGCCTGCAGCGCGCAGCGCACCTGCAGGTGCAGGCGCTGCCAGCGGCGCAGCAGGGCGGACGGGGAGGCGGTGGTCGACGACACGGCGAGCAGCTTCAGGCAGGCAGGACGAGCAGCACGATGACCACGGTGGCGACGAAAAGCAGGGTTTCGAGCCAGTCGGTGTAGCGATCGTTCATCGGATCCTCGGCGATAGATGGTTCACTATAAATGCGAATAGTTCGCATTCACAAGCGCAATCCCCTGCGGCGGACGCGGCTGCTGCCGGGCGGCGATCAGTCTTCATCGCGCTTCACGAGACCCGCGACGCATGAAACGGGCGGGCAAGTTCGAACGGCTGCTTGCGGCCCGTTGCGGAAGTCCGGTGTCCGATATCCGCGTCCGAGGCATGCGCGCTCAACCGGCGTGGCGGCAGGTCGCTGGCGGTGCCCGCGTTCTCCGGTCCACGCTCGCGGAGATGAACCGCGGCGTGCCGCCAGCAACCCATCAACACCCGGGTTGGCGCAGCACCGCCTTGGCGACCGCGAATGGGGCCTGCGCCCGCAGGCACCACCACCGCCCTGCAAGCACCACGGGTGGCGTGCCTGCCCGCACGCCACCCGCTGGGCGGGGTCGGCGGTTCGGGCATGCGGGCGCAGGCCCCATTCGCGGTCGCCCGCAGGGTGGTGCGCCAACCGGGTGTTGATGCGTTGCTGGTGCCGCGCCGCGGTGGCCGCCCGTGAGCCCGGGCCGGAGAACGCGTGCCCGGGCCGCCGGCCCCTGGGCACGATGCCAGCACGCGCACGCCACGAACGAACGACAGCAACGGGCCGCGAGCTGACGCAAGCACCAGGCGTTTCAGATCAGAAACAGAACCGCAGCCACCACGGTCGGCGGCAGGGCGCCGAGCAGCAATCCGCCGGCGCCAATGGAGCCGTCTTCGAAACCCTGCTTGAGTAGCGCCACGCCGGCCGGGTTCGGCGCGTTGGCGATCACCGTCAGCCCGCCGCCGGCAACGGCGCCGGCCACCAGCATGTATTTGGCCGGGTCGGAAATGCCGCTGATCAGCGAGCCGAGGTAGGTCAGCGCCGCGTTGTCGGTGATCGCCGTCAGGCCCAAGGCGCCGAAGAAGAGCGCTGTCGGTTCGAGGCTGGACACGATGGGCTGCAGCCACCATTGCTGCAGGCCGCCGAGCACCACCAGGCCGGCCAGGAAGAAGCCGACCAGCAGCGCCTCTTTCAGGATCAGCGGCGACTGATGGCGTTCGTAGGCGTGGGCGAAGCCCAGGAACATCAGGAACACGCCGAGAAAGATGACCGGGTGGTGCGCGAAGGCGACCACGGCTGCCAGGAAGGCGAGGTGGATCGCGCTGACCAGCGCCGGCACCGGCGCCCTGCTGTCGCCCTTCGGCGCCTCGTCCGGAGACTGCAGGTGCTTGCGCAGGAACAGCATCAGCACCGTTGCATTGATCAGCACGGCGATGCTGGCCGACGCGCCGAAGTGGGTCGCCATGAAGGCGCTGTCCCAGTTCCAGGTGGCGGCGACCATCAGCACCGGCGGCGCCGCGAACGACGTGAAGGTGCCGCCGATGGAGATGTTGACGAAAAGCACGCCCAGCGCCGCGTACTTCAGCCGCTCCGGGACGCCGGGGCGGAAGACCAGTGGCGCGAGCATCAACGCCGCCAGCGTCATGGCCGCAGGCTCGGTGATCAGCGAACCCAGCAGCGGCACCAGCGCCAGGCACAGCCAGCTCTGCGCCACCGCCGTCGGCAGCGGCACCAGCCGGGCGAGCGCGGCCACGCTGGCCTTGACCGCTTCCAGCACCGGCCGCGACCCGGCGACGACCATGATGACGAAGACGAACAGCGGCTCGGTGTACTGGCGCGATTCGGCGTAGGCGATGGCCTGTTCGCCACCCACCGTCGCCGCCATCGCAGCAATGAGAATGGCAGCCCAGAAGCCGAACACGACCTCGACTTCGCCGAGCAGGTGGAACAGCCCGGCGTGCCGCGGGTGGTGGTGCCCCAGGCGTTCGAAGTACTTCGTCGAGAAAGTGTGGACCAGGGCCAGCGCGAACAGGACGGCGGCAATCACTTCCATGCAGAACACCCACCCTGGATCGTCTGACGCGCGCTCCTGGGGGCGGATGGTAGCGGCTGCCGTGGCCGCCGCGGCTATTGCGAAACGTGGATCACGTCGCGCAGCAGTGGGTAGATGTGGTTCTGCCAGCGCCGGCCGCTGAACACGCCGTAGTGGCCGACGCCGGCCTGCACGTAGTGCGTGCGCATGTAGGGCCGCAGCTTCGAGCACAGGTCTTGCGCGGCCAGCGTCTGGCCGGGGGCGCAGATGTCGTCGCGCTCGCCTTCGACCGTGACCAGCGCCGTGCGGCGGATCGCCGACGGGTCGACGCGGCGGCCGCGCCACATCAGCTCGCCGCGCGGCAGCGCGTAGTCCTGGAACACCAGCTTCACCGTCTCCAGGTAGAACTCGGCCGGCAGGTCGGCCACCGCCATGTATTCCTCGTAGAAGGTCTTCGTGACGGCGGCCTTGTCGTGCTCCTGCTCGACGAGGTTGATGTAGTAGTCGTGGAAGGCGTCGAGGTGGCGCTGCTTGTTCATGCTCATGAACGCGCTCAGCTGGATGAAGCCCGGGTAGACGCGCCGGCCGGCGCCGCGCAGCGGGAAGGGCACGCGGCTGATCAGGTTCTTCTCGAACCACTCGATTGGCTTCGTCACGGCCAGCTGGTTGACGCCGGTCGGGCTGATGCGGCAGTCGATCGGGCCGGCCATCAGCGTCAGGCTGGCCGGCGTGGCCGGGTCGTCGTCTTCGGCCATCAGCGCGGTGGCCGACAGCGCGGCCACGCAGGGCTGGCAGATGGCCATCAGGTGCGCGCCCGGGCCCAGCGTGCGCAGGAAGCGCATCAGGTGCTCGGTGTATTCGTCCAGCCCGAAGCGGCCGGCGGAAAGCGGGATGTCGCGCCCGCTGTGCCAGTCGGTGATGTAGACGTCGTGGTCGATGAGCACCGTGCGCACCGTGTCGCGCAGCAGCGTCGCGAAATGGCCCGACATCGGCGCCACCAGCAGCACCTTCGGCTGTACCGGCGCGCCGGGCTTGGCGAAGCGGCGCAGCGTTGCGAAAGGCGTGGTTTCGATGACTTCTTCGACCACCGGCTGGTCGCCGACGGCGCTGATGCCCCAGTCGGGCCGGTGGTGCCGCACCTCGGCCAGGCGCATCACCTCGATCGCCGCGGCCAGCTGCCGCTGCGGCACGTGGCCGCCCAGGCCCAGCGTCGGGTCCACCAGCATCGGCAGCGCGGCGTTGGCCAGCGTGCGCAGAGGCCACAAGGCGGTGGCTTGGGCGTGGTAGGCCAGGTACATCATGGAGTCTCCGGCGGAATGGGTGTCATGCAGCGGTGCCAGCAACTTGTGCGCCATGCCCCACGGCGCACAAGCCTTGTGCGTGTGGCACAGGCTTTGCTCCGACCCTGCACCGCTTCACGACGGAACCGCCATGGTGCAGGCCACAGCCACAAGACCCGCGCGCAAGTCGACGCCGCGCAAAGCCGCGCCCGGGGCTGCGCCGCTGGCGCGAGCGACGCTCACGCTGTCGAGCAAGAACTACTCGTCATGGTCGCTGCGCGGCTGGCTGCTGGCGCGCTTCGCGGGGCTCGATTTCGACGAGGTCATCGTGCCGCCCGACGACGCCAACGCACGCCGCGAACTGCTGCTGCTGGCGCCGTCTATCCTGGTGCCCTGCCTGACGCACGACGGCGCCAAGTCGTGGAACGTGATGGCCATCGCCTACTACCTGGACGAGATCTTCCCCGCTGCCGGGCTGCTGCCGGTGGAACGCGCGGCGCGCGCGCATTGCCGCTCGGTCTGCGGCGAGATGAATTCGGGCTTCGCCAACCTGCGCTCGGCCTTGCCGATGAACCTGAAGGCCAGACATGCCAGCTTCAAGATCTGGGCCGGCGCGCAGCCCGACATCGACCGCGTCGCCGAGATCTGGCGCGAGTGCCTGTCCGCGTATGGCGGGCCGTATCTGTTCGGCGCCCAGCGCACCATGGCCGACGCGCTGTTCGCGCCGGTGGCAACGCGCTTCCTGACCTATGGCGTCAAGCTCGATGCCGCCTGCGCCGGCTACGCGCAGACCATCATGGCGATGCCGGAGATGAAAGAGTGGGTCGCGGCCGCGAAACGCGAGCCCGACGAGATCGAAGAACTCGACATGGAGTTCTAGAACCCCAAGTCATTCACCGCAGAGGGGCTGAGTAACGCAGAGGTTCGCAGAGAACTTCGGGTGTTTCCTCTGCGTTCACTCCGCGTCCTCCGTGCCTCTGCGGTGAATGAATTGCTTTCGTCCTTCATCACCACTTCGCCGGTGCCGGCACCTCGCAAGGCGCCGGCACGTCGATGGTCTTGAAGTCGGCCGGGCCGACGACTTCCAGATACTCCATGTCCGGCGAATAGTCGAACAGGAAGTGCACGATGCCGGGCCGCTGGTGCACGCAGTCGCCGGCGGCGACCAGCGTCTCGACGTCGTCGTACATGAACTTGGCCCAGCCCTTCAGCATGATGACGATGTGGAAGTCCGCCTCATGGCGGTGCCATCCGGTGCCCTTTTCCGGGGCTTCGTTGGCCTTCACGAGCTGCGCGATGACGCGGCCGGCCGTCGCCTGCTCGATGCCGAGGTCTTTGTAGAGAAAGAAGTCGCGCAGCCCTTCCGAGCGCCAGGCGGTGTCGCCGGGCTTGCAGTGGGAGAAACGGGTGGTGGTGCTGTCGAGCATGGCGATTCTCCCGCGGTAGTGATGCGCGGGCCTATGCATAAGGCGTTCCACCGGCCGAGTCGGCCACAATCGGCGCCTGTTCGAGGCAAGCTAGCGCGGAGGTGGCAACGTGGCGTCAGAGATCCGGATCATTTCATCGATGGCGACGCGGCAGTTGCTGGCCGAACTGGTCGCCGAATTCCAGCAGCGTTCGGGCTTGACGGTGTCGACCGAAGCCGTCGGCGGCGTCGACGCAGCCAAGCGCGTGCAGGCCGGCGAGGCCTTCGACGTCGTCGTGCTGGCGGCCAACGCGATCGACCAGCTGATCCAGTCCGGCCGCATCGTCGCCGGCAGCCGCGTCGACCTGGTGCAGTCCGGCGTCTCGGTCGCCGTGCGCCAGGGCGTGGCCCGGCCCGACATCGGCTCCGAAGAAGCGGTCAAGCGCGCCATCGTCGAGGCGCGCAGCGTCAGCTATTCCACCGGGCCGAGCGGCGCGCACCTGGCGCAGCTGTTCGAGCGCTGGGGCATTGCCGACGAGATCCGCAGCCGCATCGTGCAGGCGCCGCCGGGCGTGCCGGTCGGCTCGCTGGTGGCCAAGGGCGAGGTCGAGCTCGGGTTTCAGCAGCTCAGCGAGCTGATCCACCTCGACGGCATCGACGTGCTCGGCCCGCTGCCGCCGACGATCCAGATCATCACCACCTTCTCGGCCGGCCTGTCGGCGACGTCGACGCAAGCCGAAGCCGTGCGCCAGATGCTGGACTTCATGGCCTCGCCGGCGGCCGACGCGGCCAAGCGCCGCAACGGCATGGAGCCGGCCTGAGGTGTCGGCCTAACACTCGACGATGTTCACGGCGAGCCCGCCGCGCGCCGTTTCCTTGTACTTGGTCATCATGTCGGCGCCGGTTTCGCGCATCGTCTTGATGACCTGATCCAGGCTGACGAAGTGCGTGCCGTCGCCGCGCATAGCCATGCGCGCGGCGTTGATGGCCTTCACCGACGCGATGGCGTTGCGTTCGATGCACGGGATCTGCACCAGGCCGCCGACGGGGTCGCAGGTCAGGCCGAGGTGGTGCTCCATGCCGATCTCGGCGGCGTTTTCGGCCTGCGCCGGCGTGCCGCCCATCACCGCGCACAAGGCGCCGGCCGCCATCGAGCAGGCGACGCCCACTTCACCCTGGCAGCCGACCTCGGCGCCGCTGATGCTGGCGTTTTCCTTGTAGAGGATGCCGACCGCTGCGGCGGTGAGCAGGAAGTCGACGACGCTGCTTTCGTTCGCGCCGGGGACGAAGCGCGTGTAGTAGTGCAGCACGGCCGGGATGATGCCGGCCGCGCCGTTCGTCGGCGCGGTGACGACACGCCCACCGGCGGCGTTTTCTTCGTTGACGGCCAGTGCGTACAGGTTCACCCAGTCCAGCACCTGCAGCGGGTCGCGCAGCGCCTCTTCGGGATGGGCGGTCAAGGCGGCTTTCAACGCCGCCGCACGGCGCTTGACCTTGAAGCCGCCGGGCAGCACGCCGTGCGTGCTGCAGCCGCGCGTGACGCAGTCCTGCATCACGCGCCAGATCGTCAGCAGGCCGGCGTCGATCTCGGCATCGCTGCGCCAATGGCGTTCGTTGCGGCGCATGACCTCGGCGATGCTGCAGTCCAGGGCCTGCGTCAGTGCCAGCAACTGATCGCCGCTGTGGAAGGGATGCGGCAGCACGGTCGTGTCGGGCGCTATCGACTTCTGCTTGGCGCCGTCGGCGGCGACCTGGTCGCTGACGACGAAGCCGCCGCCGACCGAGTAGTAGGCGCGGTTGGCCAGTTCGCTGCCGGTGTCGTCGAAGGCCGTGAAGCGCATGCCGTTGGCGTGGAAGGGCAGGCTCTCTCGGCGGTGGAACCTGAGGTCCGTCTGCTCGTTGAAGACAACGTCGTGGCGGCCGAGCAGCCTCAGGCGACCGCCTTCGCGGATCGTGGCCAGCAGCTGCGGAATCGCCTCCACGTCCACCGTATCCGGCTCGTGCCCGGCCAGGCCGAGCAGCACGGCCTTGTCGCTGCCATGGCCCTTGCCGGTGGCGCCGAGCGAGCCGTACAGCTGGCTTTGCACCCGCGCCGTCTTGTCCAGCAAGCCGTCGTGCGCCAGCCGCTGCACGAACAGCCGCGCCGCGCGCATCGGGCCGACGGTGTGGCTGCTGCTCGGCCCGATGCCGATCTTGAAGAGGTCGAAGACGGAGACGGCCATCAGTCTTCGTACGCCGACATCGGCACGCAGCTGCAGAACAGGTTGCGGTCGCCGTAGACGTTGTCGACGCGGCCCACCGGAGACCAGTACTTCTGCCGCCGCAGGCTCGGCACCGGGAAGGCGGCCTGCTCGCGGCTGTACGGGTGCGGCCAGTCGGCCTTCAGCAGCGACTCCGCCGTGTGCGGCGCATTCTTCAGCGGGTTGTCTTCCTTCGGCCAGGCACCCGATTCGACGAGCGCAATCTCGCCACGAATGGCGATCATCGCGTCGCAGAAGCGGTCGAGTTCGGCCAGCGGCTCGCTTTCGGTCGGCTCGACCATCAGCGTGCCGGCGACCGGGAAGCTCAGCGTCGGTGCATGGAAACCGTAGTCGATGAGCCGCTTGGCGACGTCTTCGGCGCCGACGCCGCTGGCGTCCTTCAGCGGCCGCAGGTCGAGGATGCATTCGTGCGCGACGCCGCCGCCTTTCAGGCCTTCGATGTTGCCGCTGAAGTGGATGTCGTAGTGCTCCGACAGCCGCGCCGCCACGTAGTTGGCCGACAGGATGGCCGTTTCGGTGGCGTGCTGCAAACCTTCGGCGCCCATCATGCGCACGTACATCCAGCTGATCGGCAGCACGCCGGCATTGCCCAGCGGCGCCGCCGACACCGCGCCGACGCTGCGTTCGCCGCCGATGCCTGCGGCGCGGTGACCGGGCAGGAACGGAACCAGATCCTCGACCACGCAGACCGGCCCGACGCCCGGCCCGCCGCCGCCGTGCGGAATGCAGAAGGTCTTGTGCAGGTTCAGGTGGCTGACGTCGCCGCCGAACTCGCCCGGCGCCGCCACGCCGACCAGCGCGTTCATGTTCGCGCCGTCGACATAGACGCGGCCGCCGTACTGGTGCACCAGCGCGCACAGCTCAGTGACGCGCGCTTCGAAGACGCCGTAGGTGCTGGGGTAGGTGATCATCACCGCGGCCAGCTTGTCGGCGTGCTGCCGGCACTTGGCTTCGAGGTCGGCGAGGTCGACGTTGCCCATCGCATCGCACTTCGTCACGACCACCGTCATGCCGGCCATCTGCGCGCTGGCCGGGTTGGTGCCGTGCGCCGACTCGGGGATCAGGCAGATGTTGCGCTGCGCTTCGCCGCGCGACTCGTGCCAGGCCTTGATCACCAGCAGCCCGGCGTATTCGCCTTGCGAGCCGGCGTTCGGCTGCAGGCTGACGCCCGCGTAGCCGGTGGCCTGCGCGAGCCAGGCGCAAAGCTGCTCGCTCATCTGCCAATAGCCGGCCAGCTGCTCCGGCGGCGCGAACGGGTGCATCTGCGCGAACTCGGGCCAGGTGATGGGCATCATCTCGCTGGTCGCGTTCAGCTTCATCGTGCACGAGCCGAGCGGGATCATGCTGCGGTCCAGCGCCAGGTCCTTGTCCGACAGGCTGCGGATGTAGCGCAGCATCTCGGTTTCGCTGTGGTGGCTGTTGAACACCGGGTGCGTGAGGAAGGCGCTGCTGCGGCGCAGGTGTTCGGGGATCAGCGGTTCGATGCCCTTTTCGAAGGCCGCGATGTCCGGCAGCGCCTGGCCGCCTTCGGCGAACCAGGACCACAGCGAACGCAGGTCATCGCGGGTCGTGGTTTCGTCGAGCGCGATGCCGATCTGCCCCGGCGACACCAGCCGCAGGTTGGCGCCGCCGTCGCGGGCGCGCTGCAGGATCGTTTCGGCGCGCTCGCCGGCGGCAACGGTGACGGTGTCGAACGCAAACGGCGTGACGACCGGGATGCCCAGCGTCTTCAGCCCTTCGGCCAGGATCGCGGTGTACGAAGCCACGCGCTGCGCGATGCGCTTGAGGCCCGCCGGGCCGTGGTAGACCGCGTACATGCTCGCGATCACCGCCAGCAGCACCTGCGCCGTGCAGATGTTCGACGTCGCCTTCTCGCGCCGGATGTGCTGTTCGCGCGTCTGCAGCGCCAAGCGGTACGCCGGGTGGCCATGCGTGTCGACGCTGACGCCGACCAGCCGGCCGGGCATCGCGCGCTTGTATTCATCGCGGCAGGCCAGGTAGGCCGCGTGCGGCCCGCCGCCGGCCATCGGCACGCCGAAACGCTGCGTATTGCCGACGACGATGTCGGCGTCGAACTCGCCCGGCGGCACCAGCAGCGTCAAGGCCAGCAGGTCGGCGGCGACGATGAACGCAGCCTGCTTCGCATGCGCCTTCTCGACGAAGGGCTTCAAGTCGTGGATCAGCCCGCTCGTCGACGGGTACTGCGCGACGACGGCGAAGTAGTCGTGCTCGTCCATCAGCTTGGGCGCGAAGCCGACGATGACCTTCAAGCCCAGCGGCGCGGCGCGTGTCTGGATGACTTCGATCGTCTGCGGGTGGCAGTCGCCGGCGACGATGATGGTGTCGCTCTTGGACTTCACGCTGCGCTTGGCCAGCGTCATCGCCTCGGCGGCGGCGGTGGCTTCGTCGAGCATCGACGCATTGGCCATCGGCATGCCGGTGAGGTCGCAGACCAGGGTCTGGAAGTTCACCAGCGCTTCCATGCGGCCCTGCGAAATCTCGGCCTGGTACGGCGTGTAGGCCGTGTACCAGGCCGGGTTCTCGAGGATGTTGCGCAGGATGACGCCCGGCGTGTGCGTGCCGTGGTAGCCCTGGCCGATGAAGCTCTTCAGCACCCGGTTCTTCGCGGCCAGCGCCTTCAGCTCGGCCAGGGCTTCGGCTTCGCCGAGCGGCGCCGGCAGCGCCATGGCCTGGGCGCGCGCGATGCTGCGCGGCACGATGGCATCGATCAAAGCGCGCCGCGACGCAGCGCCGATGACGGACAGCATGTGCCGCTCGTCGGTCTCGTAGGGCCCGATATGGCGGGCGTGGAATTCGGTGCTGTTCTCCAGCTCGCCGAGCGGCTTCAGGGCAGACATCAACATGGCGGTTCCGGGGAAAGAAGGGATCAACAGCCTTCACCGCTAAAGGCGCGGAGAGCGCGGAGTCAACGCAGAGGAAGACCTGTTTTCCTCCGCGAACCTCTGCGTTCCTCAGCCCCTCTGCGGTGAATGCATTCCGGTTCAAAGGGTCTTCAGCAGCGCGTCGTAGGCCGGCGGGTCCATCAGCTGGTCGAACTCGCCCATGTCGGTGATGTGCACCTTGAAGAACCAGCCGTTGCCCATCGGGTCGGTATTGGCCAGCGCGGGGTCGGCGCGCAGGTCTTCGTTGACCTCGACGACCTCGCCGGACACCGGCATGTAGATGTCGGCGGCGGCTTTCACCGACTCGACGACGCCGGCGATCTCACCCTTCTTGTACTGGCGTCCGACCTCGGGCAGTTCGACGAAGACCACGTCGCCGAGCGCGTCCTGCGCATGCAGCGTGATGCCGACGGCCGCGGCTTCGTGGTCTTCGATGTTGATCCATTCGTGGTCGGAGGTGAACTTGGTGGTCATCGGTCGAGGCTCCAGGGTTGGGTCGCGGGTAAGGGGCTGAGAGTTTTCAACCGCGGAAGTAGCGGTGCGGGTTGAAAGGCATGGGTGTCACGCGCATCGGCAGGCGCTTGCCGCGAACCTCGGCATAGACCTCGTGCTGCGGTTTGGCATGGTCGACGGGCAGGTAGGCCATCGCGATCGGTTGGTTCACGGTCGGTGCCAGCGTGCCGCTGGTCACGACGCCGAGCTTGCGGCCGTGCGCGTCGACCAGCGCCGTGCCTTCGCGCACCGGCACCCGCTCCAGGCCGACCAGCCCGACGCGCTTGCTCGGTGGGCCGCTGCCCAGGTGCTTTTCGATCACCGCATGGCCGGGGTAGTGGCCTTCGCGTGCGCCGCCGGGGCGGCGCACCTTCTGGATCGCCCAGTTCAGGCCGGCCTCGATCGGGCTCGTGGCTTCGTTGATGTCGTGGCCGTACAGGCACAGGCCGGCTTCGAGCCGCAGCGTGTCGCGCGCGCCCAGCCCGGCCGGTTGCACTTCGGGCTGGGCCAGCAGCGCGGCGGCCAGCGCTTCTGCACTTTCGGCGGGTACCGAGATCTCGAAGCCGTCTTCACCGGTGTAGCCCGAGCGCGTGACGAAGCACAGCACGCCGGCCAGTTCGAACACGCCGCCGGTCATGAACACCAGCCGCGACACGGCGTCGTTCAGCCGCGTCAGCGCCGCCGCTGCCTTCGGCCCCTGCAGCGCCAGCAGCGCGCGCTCGGGCATCGGCAGCACGGTGCAGCGGTGGCCGATGTGGGTGACGAGGTGCCGGATGTCGGCTTCCTTGCAGCCGGCGTTGACCACCAGGAACAGGTCGCCGAAGCCGGCCAGCTTGCTCTCGATGTCGGGCTTGGTGATCATCAGATCATCGAGCAGCCCGCCGCTGGGGTTGGTGAAGAAGGCGTAGCGCTGTTTGCCGGTGCCGAGGTCGACCACGTCCACCGGCACCAGCGTTTCCAGCGCTGCGGCGGCGTCGGCGCCGACCAGCCGCAGCTGGCCCATGTGCGAGACGTCGAACAGCGCGGCGCTGTCGCGGCACTGCTTGTGTTCGGCCATCAGGCCGGCGCCGTACTGCACGGGCATCTCATAGCCGGCGAACGGCACCATTCGGGCACCCAGGCGCAGGTGCATGTCGTGCAACGGGGTCTTGAGCATGGACGGACTCCTTCGTGGGCGGCTGATCCGCCCACCGACAGTGTCAGTGAACGGGGCCCTCGCTGTCCGCTTTACCTGAGAGATTCGGCACCATCCCGACGATGGGCCTTGCCCCTTCGGTGGGCGGCTTCGAACGAAGCCGCCTCTCTCCAGTGAGGAAGGAAGTCAGTCCTTTTGCCTGAGCGTTCGAGGGGGTTCAAGCCCATCTGCGCCTTCGGCGGCTTCCTCGAGGAAAGCGCTCTCCTGACGGCTGGCAGTGTAGCAGCGGCTCAAGCGCCGCCGGCGCCGGCCGATATCCCGAGGCAGACAACCCGACAGGAGCCGGCATGGATTTCACGCGCTCGATGCGCCGCTTCACGATTCGCACCCGCATGCTCGGCGCCGTGGCGGCGCTGCTGCTCTTGCTGGTGCTGGTCGGCGGTATCGCGCTCGCCGGCATGCTGCGCATCCAGGCCGCCAGCGACCGTTTCATCGACACCGCGTTCGGCGCCAGCGTGAACCTGGCGCGTCTGCGCGACGCGCTGGCCGGCGTCTCGCGCGCCGAGCAGCAGTTGCTGTCGCGCTACGAGATGATGGAAGGCCTCGAAGGGCCCACCGCCGACTGGCGCAAGGCCGTCGAGCAGGCGCAGCAGCAGTTCGGCACGCTCGACGCGGCGCGCCGCGAGGCTGCGCAGCAGGGTTTCGAACGCTACCGCGGCGCCATGCAGGCGATGCTGGAGAAGATCCGCGCCGGCACGATGACGCCGACCGCCGTGCCCGAGACCATCAAGCCGGCGCACGAGGCGCTGGTGCAGGCCGGTCAGGCGCTCGACGCGCTGGCCGCCGCGCTGCAGCAGGAGGCCGATGCCGCGCGCGTCAGCCAGCGCGAGCTGGTGCGCTCCACGGTCATCGGCTTCGTCGCCACGCTGGTGATCGCAGCCGCCGTCGTGCTGCCGCTGTCGCTGCTGAATGCGGCGTCGATCTCGGGCCCGATCGAGCATGCGCGCCGCGTCGCCGAGCGCATCGCTACCGGCGACCTGACGGCCGGCGAAGCCGACGACGGCGGCCATGACGAGCCGGCGGCGCTGCTGCGCGCGCTGCGCCACATGCAGGACTCGCTGCGCGACCTGGTCGGCCAGGTGCGTGCCAGCACCGCCAGCATTGGCACGGCCAGCACCGAGATCGCGCAAGGCAACATGGATCTGTCGACGCGCACCGAGCAGACGGCATCGAACCTGCAGCAGACGGCGTCGTCGATGGAGCAGATCACCGGCACCGTCAAGCAGTCGGCCGACTCGGCGCGCCAGGCCGACCAGCTGGCGGCGTCGGCCGCGGCGGTGGCCGAGCGCGGCGGCGTGGTCGTGCAGCAGGTGGTGTCGACGATGAACGAGATCCACGCCAGCTCGCGCCGCATCGCCGACATCATCGGCACCATCGACGGCATCGCGTTCCAGACCAACATCCTGGCGCTGAACGCCGCGGTCGAAGCCGCGCGCGCCGGCGAACAGGGCCGCGGCTTCGCGGTCGTCGCCGGCGAGGTGCGCTTGCTGGCGCAGCGCAGCGCCGAGGCCGCGCGCGAGATCAAGGGCCTGATCGGCAGCAGCGTCGACCGCGTCGAGACCGGCTCGCGGCTGGTTGGCGACGCCGGTCAGACGATGGGCGAGATCGTCGCCGCGGTGCGCCGCGTGTCGGGCATCGTCGCCGAGATCACGGCGTCGGCCGGCGAGCAGTCCAGCGGCATCGGCAGCGTCAACTCGGCGCTGACGGAGCTGGACCGCATGACGCAGCAGAATGCCGCGCTGGTGGAGCAGAGCGCGGCCGCGGCCGAGTCGCTGCGCATGCAGGCCGAGCGGCTGGCCGGTGTCGTCGGCACCTTCCGCGTCGAAGCCACGGCCTGACCGGGGCTTGCGCGGAGTCCTCTCAGGCCGGGCTCAAGCCGCAGCCGCGCAGGATCAGCGAAACCACGTGCGTCGTCGCGCGTTCGTGGTCGCGCCGCGTCAGCCGCGCGCGGCCGAGCACGCCGCGCACCTGGACGTCGAAGTCGGCGTAGGTCTGCGTGGCCGCCCAGATGGTGAAGAAGAGGTGCACCGCGTCGACCGGCGCCATGCGGCCGGCGGCGACCCAGCCGTCGATCACCGCGGCTTTGCGCGCGACGACTGCGCGCAGCTCGCTGCGCACCAGCTCGCCGAGCACCGGCGCGCCGTGCAGCAGCTCGTTGGCGAAGACGCGCGACGCGTCGGGCCGCGCCGCCGACATCGCCATCTTGGCGCGGATATAGCTGGCCAGCGCCTCGCCCGGATCGCTGTCGGGCACCAGGTCGTCCATCGGCACCAGCCAGTCGCGCAAGGTGCCGGCAAGCACCTCGCGATACAGCTCGTGCTTGTTGCCGAAGTAGTAGTGCAGGTTGGCCTTGGGCAGGCCGGCCGCGGTGGCGATGGCGCCCATCGTCGCGCCGTTGAAGCCGGCGCGGGCGAAGACCTTCTCCGCCGCGCCGAGGATCAGCTCGCGGTTGGCCTGCCGGATCTGCCCGGCCGGCGCAGCCTTGACGGCCTTCACTTCTTCGTCGCCGCCTCCCACACGACGTGGCTGTAGGCGGCCTTGCCCGGGTCCTTCTTGATCACCGGCGAGCTGCCGGCGGCCAGCAGCACCTTCACCGTGCGCTCGTAGGCGGCGGGCTCCAGGTAGCCGATCTTCGGCGTGCCGGCGGTGGTGATCAGCTTGGCCACGTTCTCCATCTGGCGCTGCTGCACCTTCAGCGTCGCGCTGCCCGACGGGTCGGCGGCGACGACGATCTTGGCCGCGCCGGCGGGGTCCTTCACGGCCTCGTTCCAGCCCTTCAGCGTGGCGCGCAGAAACTTCGCGGTGCGGGCGACGAAGGCCGGATCCTTCAGCTTGCTGTCCAGCACGTACAAGCCGTCTTCGAGCGAAGCCACGCCCTGGTCTTCATAGAAGAAGGTGACGAGGTCGGCTTCCTTGACGCCGGCATCCACGACCTGCCAGTACTCGTTGTAGATCATGGTCGAGATGCAGGCTGCCTGGTTCTGCAGCAGCGGGTCGACGTTGAAGCCCTGCTTCAGCACCTTGATGTCGGTGTCGGGCTTCAGGCCGAGCTTGGCCATCCAGTTCAGGAACGGGTACTCGTTGCCGCCGAACCAGACGCCCAGCGTCTTGCCCTTGAAGTCGGCCGGCTTGCTGACGCCGCTGGCCTTCTTGCAGGTCAGCATCAGGCCCGAGCGGTTGAAGATCTGCGCGATGTTGACCAGCGGCACGCCGGCTTCGCGGGCGGCCAGCGCGTCGGGCATCCAGTTGACGATGGCGTCGGCGCCGTTGCCGGCCAGCACCTGCACCGGCGACACGTCAGGGCCGCCGGGCTTGATGGTCACGTCCAGCCCTTCGTCCTTGTAGTAGCCCTTGGCCGCGGCGACGTAGTAGCCGGCAAACTGGGCTTGCGGCACCCACTTCATCTGCACGGTGAACTTGTCGGCGGCGTGGGCGCCGGCCGCGCAGGCCAGCGCCAGCGCGGCGGCAGCGAACTTGAAAGTGGTACCCATCATCGAAAAGCTCCTCGGGTTGGTTGGAAAGTGGACAGCGCGCCGCTCATCTCGAGCGCACCGAAGGGTGCCAGAACGCCCATCGGCGCTCCAGCTGGACGAGCAAGGCATAGGCCAGCGAACCCGTGACCGCGGCCACGACGATAGCGCCCCAGACCAGGGCCATGTTCATCTTCGCGGCCTCGGTGCTGATGCGAAAGCCCAGGCCGACGGTCGGCGAGCCGAAGAATTCGGCGACGATGGCGCCGATCAGCGCCAGCGTCGCGTTGACCTTCAGCGCGCTGACGATGAAGGGCACCGCGCAAGGCAGGCGCAGATCGAGCAGCGTGCGCACGTAGCCGGCGGCGTAGCTGACCATCAGCTCGCGCTCGATGCGGCCGGCCGCCTGCAGTCCGGCCAGCGTGGCCACGAGCATCGGGAAGAAGGTCATCAGCACCACCACCGCGGCCTTGGACGGCCATTCGAAGCCGAACCACATGACCATGATCGGCGCCACCGCCACCAGCGGGATCGTGCTCGTCAGCGAAGCCACCGGCAGCAGCCCGCGCTGCAGGAAGGGCAGCCGGTCGATTGCGACGCCCACCGCGAAGCCGAGCACCGAGCCGAGCACCCAGCCGACGAGCACCGCCTTCAGCACCGTCTGCACGAAGTCGCGCCCCAGCGTGGCGGCGTGTTCGCCCATCGATTGCAGGATCGCGGCCGGCGCCGGCAGCAGCACGCGCGGCACGTCGAAGACCGTCACGCCGACCTGCCAGAAGAACAGCACCCACAGGCCGAACAGCGCCGCCGTCAGCGGCCCGGCCCAGCGCGGCCCGTCGATGGCCGCGCAGCGCTTGACGCTGAACACCGCCAGCACCAGGGCCGCCGCCAGCAGCAGTGCGGTGGTCGGTGTCATGTGGCGCGCCCTTTCAGCACCAGCCGTTCGGCCAGCGCCACCGCGGCCGTCAGGCCCAGGCCGAGCAAGGCCGACAGCACCAGCGCCGACCAGATGCCGACCGTGTTGCCGTAGTACGAGCCCGTCAGCAGCCGAGCGCCCAGGCCGGCCTGCGCGCCGGTCGGCAGCTCGGCGACCATCGCGCCGACCAGGCCCGCCGCCACGGCGATGCGCAGCGACGGGAACAGGAAGGGCAGGGCGGCCGGCAGCCGCAGCATCCAGAACGCCTGCAGCTTGCTGGCGGCGTAGGTGTGCATCAGCTCGGTCTCGATGCGCTGCGGCGAGCGCAGGCCCTGCACCATGGCCACCGTCACCGGGAAGAAGCACAGGTACATCGCGATCACCGCCTTCGGCGCGACGCCGCTGAAGCCCAGGCTGCCCAGGATCACCAGCACGATGGGCGCGATGGCCAGCACCGGCACCGTCTGCGACGCCACGATCCACGGCAGCAGCGCCCGGTCCAGCGTGCGCGAATGCACGATGGCCGCGGCCAGCAGCATGCCGAGCAGGCTGCCGAAGACGAAGCCGACCAGCGTGGACTGCGCCGTTACCGCGGCGTGGTACAGCAGGTTGCGCGGCGAATCGAGCGGCCAGTCGAAGAGGCTGCTGTACAGGTCGAGCAGCACCTGGTGCGGCGCCGGCAGCACCGGCCGCTCCATCGACAAGGTCGTGCTGATCAGGTCGGCCGTGGTCCAGCCCGGCCGGTCGACCAGCACGCGCTCGATCGCGCCGCTGGCGTTCAGCCCGACCGCGCCGGCGTACCAGAGCAGCAGCACGAAGCCGAGCACGGTGGCAACCGGCCCCGCCTTATTCATCGTGGCCCTGCCCCAGCGCTTCGCGCAGTTCGTGCGCGACGGCGATGAATTCCGGCGTGTCGCGCAAGCCCAGGTGCCGCGTCTCGGGCAGCGGCGAGCGGATGTCGCGTGCGATGCGCCCGGGCCGCGGCGACATCACGACGATGCGCGTCGACAGGTACACGGCCTCGGCGATCGAATGCGTGACGAAGACGACGGTTCGCTTCTCGCGCTGCCACAGCTGCTGCAGCTGTTCGTTCAGGCGGTCGCGCGTGATCTCGTCGAGCGCGCCGAAGGGCTCGTCCATCATCAAGAGGCGCGGCTCGAAGCCCAGGGCCCGCGCGATCGACACCCGCTGCTGCATGCCGCCCGACAGCTGCCACGGGTACTTGCGCTCGAAGCCGGTGAGGCCGACGCGCGCCAGCTGCTCCATCGCCACGGCGCGGCATTCGTCGGCGCTGCGGCCCTGGATCTGCAACGGCAGCATCACGTTGGCCAGCACGTTGCGCCACGGGAACAGCGCCGGCGCCTGGAACACGTAGCCGTAGGCGCGCGCCAGCCGGGCGTCGTGCGGGCTCAGCCCGTTGACCTGCACCTGGCCGGCGCTGATGGGCTCGAGATCGGCAATGACGCGCAGCAGCGTCGTCTTGCCGCAGCCCGAAGGCCCGATCAGCGACACGAATTCGCCCGGCGCGATGTCCAGGTCGATCTCCTGCAGCGCGTGCACGGGCTCGCCCGAATCGGCGGCAGACGGGTAGACGACGCTGGCGCGGCGTACCGACACGGCGAACTCGGGTGCAGTCATGAAACGTGAGTGGGGTGGACCGGTAAACCTAACCGAATGGTCAGCTTATTCTGGCCCAAGGAAGCCAGTTCCATGCCAGACGCCGGTGCAGTCGTAAACCCGCAGCCGCACCGGGATTGTGCAATTCAAGGCCGGCCGGACGGCCCGGTGGCCGGGAACACCCGCATGCGGTCTGGCACGGCGGTTGCGTAGCATTGCGGTAATCCTGACCAAACGGTCAGTTTTCGTGCATCAGGTCGAAGGAGCGCGCAGCATGGCCGAACTTCCCGTTTCCGACATCCGCGCCGGTCGGCGCACACCGGCGCAGTACGCCGCAGCCTTTGCCGACGCGGCGCCGCGGCTGACGCGCACGCAGGCGCTGGTCGAAGCCGAGCGCTGCCTGTACTGCTACGACGCGCCGTGCATGCAGGCCTGCCCGACCGGCATCGACGTGCCGAGCTTCATCAAGCGCATCGCCGACGACAACCTGCGCGGCGCCGCGCGCACCATCCTCGAAGCCAACCCGCTGGCCGGCACCTGCGCCCGCGCCTGCCCGACCGAGGTGCTGTGCGAAGACGTCTGCGTGCGGAACGCGCAGCAGGGCAAGCCGGTCGAGATCGGTCGCCTGCAGCGCTACGCGGTGGACGCGGTGATGGACCGGCCGGTGACGGCGCTGTTCACGCCGGCGGCGCCCACCGGCCGCCGCATCGCGGTCGTCGGCGCCGGGCCGGCCGGGCTGGCCTGCGCCTTCATGCTGGCACGCCTTGGCCACGCGGTGGTGATCCACGACGCGCGCGCCGCCGCCGGCGGGCTGAACGAATACGGGCTGGCCAGCTACAAGATGGCCGGCGGCTTCGCGCAGGCCGAGCTCGACTGGCTGCTGCAGATCGGCGGCATCACGCTGCAGCTGAACTGGCGGCTGGAGCAGGCCGGGCAGCTGAAGGCGCTGAGCGATGGCTTCGACGCCGTGTACCTGGCGGTTGGCCTGGGCCGCACGCCGCGGCTCGGCATCCCGGGCGAAAACCTGGATGGCGTGCGCGACGCGGTGGCCTTCATCGCCGACCTGCGCCAGGCCGGTGACGTGGCCACGTTGCCGATCGGCCGCCGCGTCGTCGTCATCGGCGGCGGCATGACGGCGGTGGACGCCGCGGTGCAGAGCAAGCTGCTTGGCGCCGACGACGTGCACATGGTCTACCGGCGCGGGCCCGAGGCGATGTCGGCGTCTCTGGCCGAGCGCGAATGGGCGCAGAAGAACGGCGTCACGCTGCACTTCGGCATGGCGCCGGTGGAGGTCGTCGGCAGCGGCAGCCATGTCGCCGGCGTGCGCTTTGCGCGCCAGGGCGGCGGCCACGAGACGATCGCCGCCGACATGGTGTTCAAGGCCATCGGCCAGAAGCTGGACGAGGCGCTGTTCAACGGCAGCGGCCTGAGCTTGCAAGGCGGCCGTGTCGTCGCCGACGCCGACGGCCGCACCGGCGTGCCGCGCCTGTACGCCGGCGGCGACTGCCGCGCCGGCGGCCGCGACCTGACCGTCGAAGCGGTGGAAGACGGCAAGCGCGCCGCCGCCGCCATCCATGCTGAATTCGCCTGAGGAGCAACACCATGGCTGACCTGCGCAACACCTTCGCCGGCATCAAGAGCCCGAACCCGTTCTGGCTGGCCAGCGCGCCGCCCACCGACAAGGCTTACAACGTGCACCGCGCCTTCGAGGCCGGCTGGGGCGGCGTGGTCTGGAAGACGCTGGGCGAAGACGGGCCGCCGGTGGTCAACGTCAACGGCCCGCGCTATGGCGCACTGCTGACGCCGGACCGCAAGATGCTCGGCTTCAACAACATCGAGCTCATCACCGACCGGCCGCTGCAGCTGAACCTGGACGAGATCCGCGAGGTCAAGCGCGCCTGGCCCGACCGGGCGCTGGTGGTGTCGCTGATGGTGCCGTGCACCGAGATCGCGTGGAAGGCGATCCTGGCGCGCGTGGAAGACAGCGGCGCCGACGGCGTGGAGCTGAACTTCGGCTGCCCGCACGGCATGAGCGAACGCGGCATGGGCGCCGCGGTGGGCCAGGTGCCCGAGTACATCCAGATGGTCACCGAGTGGTGCAAGCACTACTCGAAGCTGCCGGTGATCGTGAAGCTCACGCCGAACATCACCGACGTGCGCCAGCCGGCGCTGGCCGCGAAGAAGGGCGGCGCCGATGCGGTGTCGCTGATCAACACCATCAACTCGATCATGGGCGTGGACCCGGCCACGCTGGCGATGAGCCCCAGCACCGCCGGCATGGGTTCGCACGGCGGCTACTGCGGGCCGGCGGTGAAGCCGATCGCGTTGAACATGGTGGCCGAGATCGGGCGCTGGCGTGAGACGGCAGGCATCCCGGTTTCCGGCATCGGCGGCGTCGGCAACTGGCGCGACGCGCTCGACTACATCGCCCTGGGCGCCACCAACGTGCAGGTCTGCACCGCGGCCATGGCCTTCGGCTTCAAGATCGTGCAGGACATGGTCGACGGCCTGTCGGAATACATGGACAGCATGGGCTTCGCGACCACGACCGAGTTCCAGGGCCGGGCGCTGGGCACCGTGACCGACTGGCAGTACCTGAACCTGAACGCGATCAGCAAGGCCGTGATCGACCAAGACAAGTGCATCGAATGCGGCCGCTGCCACATCGCCTGCGAAGACACGTCGCACCAGGCCATCACGGCCACGAAGGACGGCGTGCGCCACTTCGAGGTCAAGGAAGACGAGTGTGTCGGCTGCAACCTGTGCGTCACCGTCTGCCCGGTGCCCGAGTGCATCACGCTGCGCACGCTGGCGCCGGGGGAAGTCGACGCGCGCACCGGCCAGGTGGTCAGCGCCACGCCGGCGAACTGGACGACGCATCCGAACAACCCGATGCGCCAGACGGCCGCGGCCTGAGGTACAACCCCATTTCGTCACAGGAGAACACGCCATGTCCACCCTGCTGATCCGCGGCGGCACCATCGTCAACGCCGACCGCGAATTCCGTGCCGATGTCCTCTGCGTGGACGGCCGCATTGCCCAGGTCGGCGCTGCGCTCGAAGCACCCGCCAGCGCCCAGGTGCTCGACGCCGGCGGCCGCTACGTCATGCCCGGCGGCATCGACCCGCACACGCACATGCAGCTGCCCTTCATGGGCACGGTCGCCGCCGACGACTTCTTCACCGGCACGGCGGCCGGCTTCACTGGCGGCACGACGAGCATCATCGACTTCGTGATCCCCGATCCGCAGCAGCCGCTGATGGACGCCTACCGCAACTGGCGCGGCTGGGCCGAGAAGGCGGCCGGCGACTACGGTTTCCACGTCGCCGTCACCTGGTGGGGCGACAGCGTGCATGCCGACATGGGCACGCTGGTGCATGAAGAAGGCATCAACAGCTTCAAGCACTTCATGGCCTACAAGAACGCCATCATGTGCGACGACGAGACGCTGGTGAACAGCTTCAAGCGCGCGCTCGAATTGGGTGCGATGCCGACCGTGCACGCCGAGAACGGCGAACTCGTCTACCTGCTGCAGCAAGAGGTGGCGAAGATGGGCATCACCGGGCCGGAAGGCCACCCGCTGAGCCGCCCGCCGATGGTCGAAGGCGAAGCCGCCAACCGCGCCATCGCGATTGCCGACGTGCTGGGCGTGCCGATCTACATCGTGCACGTCAGCTGCATCGAATCGGCCGAAGCCATCGCCCGCGCCCGCGCCCGCGGCCAGCGCGTCTACGGCGAGGTGCTGGCCGGGCACCTGGTCATCGACGACAGCGTCTACCGCCACCCCGACTTCGCCACCGCCGCGGCCTACGTGATGAGCCCGCCGTTCCGTCCCAAGGGCCACCAGGAAATGCTCTGGCGCGGCCTGCAGTCGGGCCAGCTGCACACGACGGCCACCGACCACTGCGTGTTCTGCGCACCGCAGAAGGCCGCCGGCCGCGACAACTTCGCGAAGATCCCGAACGGCTGCGGCGGCATCGAAGACCGCATGCAGGTGATCTGGGACGCCGGCGTCAACAGCGGCCGGCTGACGCCGAGCGAGTTCGTCGCCATCACGTCGGCCAACTGCGCCAAGCTCTTCAACCTGTACCCGAAGAAGGGCTGCGTCGTCGAAGGCGCCGACGCCGACCTGGTGCTCTGGGATCCGGCCGCGACGAAGACGATCTCGGTCAAGACGCAGTTCTCCAAGGGCGACTTCAACATCTTCGAAGGCCGTACGGTCAAGGGCCTGGCGACGCACACCTTGAGCCAGGGCAAGCTGGTCTGGGCCGATGGCGACCTGCGCGCCGTGCAGGGCGCCGGCCGCTACCTGAAGCGGCCGCCGTTCGGGCCGAACTTCCAGGCCACCGCCAAGCGCACGCAGGATCTGGCGCCGACAGCCGTCGCGCGATAGGAGCGTCACCATGGACATGAAGACGAAGACCGAACTCGAAGCGCTGCGCGTCGATGGCCCGCGCCTGTGGGCGTCGCTGATGGAACTGGCGCAGATCGGCGCCACGCCGAAAGGCGGCGTCTGCCGCCTGACGCTGACCGACCTGGACAAGCAGGGCCGCGACCTCGTCACGCGCTGGGCGCGCGAAGCCGGCATGACCGTCACCATCGACAAGATCGGCAACGGCTTCATGCGCCGCCCCGGCCGCGACAACAGCCTGCCGCCCATCGTCACCGGCAGCCACATCGACACCCAGCCCACCGGCGGCAAGTTCGATGGCAACTACGGCGTGCTGGCCGGCATCGAGGTCGTGCGCACGCTGAACGACCACAAGATCGAAACCGAAGCGCCGATCGAAGTCGCGTTCTGGACCAACGAAGAAGGCTCGCGCTTCGTGCCGGTGATGATGGGCTCGGGCGTGTTCGCCAAGGCCTTCACGCTCGAGACCGCCTATGCCGCGAAAGACATCGACGGCAAGTCGGTGAAGGACGAGCTGGAACGCATCGGCTACATCGGCCCGGAGGAGCCCGGCGCGCACCCGATCGGCTGCTACTTCGAAACCCACATCGAACAAGGCCCGGTGCTCGAAGACAACGACAAGACCATCGGCGTCGTCACCGGCGTGCTGGGCATCCGCTGGTACGACTGCGTCGTGACCGGCATGGAAGCGCATGCCGGCCCGACGCCGATGGCGCTGCGCAAAGATGCGCTGCAGGTCGCCGCCAAGCTGATGCAGGAAGTGGTGGCCTGCGCGCACCGCCACCCGCCGCACGGCCGCGGCACGGTGGGCATGGTGCAGGTGTTTCCGAACAGCCGCAACGTGATCCCGGGCCGCGTGAAGTTCTCGATCGACCTGCGCAACGCCGACGACGCGCTGTGCGACAAGATGGACGCCGACATCCGCGCCGTCGCGGCCCGGCTCAGCGCGGAGAGCGGTCTGCCGATCGAGATCACGCCGGTGTCGGCGTACCCGGCGCAGCCTTTCCATGCCGACTGCGTGTCGGCCGTGGCGCAGGCGGCCGAGAAGCTGGGCTACTCGAACATGCGCGCCGTCTCCGGCGCCGGCCACGACGCCGTCTACATGGCGCGGCTGGCGCCGGCCGGCATGATCTTCATCCCCTGCAAGGACGGCATCAGCCACAACGAGATCGAGGACGCGAAGCCCGAGCACATCACGGCCGGCTGCAATGTGCTGCTGCACGCGATGCTGGAGCGGGCCGGGGTGGGGTTGGACTAGGGCGGCGTTCCGCCACCGCCCGGCGCCGAACTCAGACGCAGGAGATCAGCACCGAGTGGTTGTGGCTCGAGTCGGTCGAAGACGTCACCGTGACGCTCTGGCCGGCCTTCAGCGAGGCGAGTTGGGTTGCGCTCAGCGTGATCGTGTGATCGTGGCTGGCCGTGCCGCGGATGCTGTAGGTGAGCGCGCTGGACGAGTCGAGGTCGGCCGCCGCGATGACCATCAATTCGTGGCCGTGGTTGCCCGCGATCGCCGTGCCGGAAGAACTGCAGCTGCGCGAGCCGCTGGCCGTCGGCGCGGTGCTGCTGTCGTCGCCGCCACCGCAGGCCTGCAGCAGCAACAGGATCGTGCCGCTTGTAGCCGCGCCCAGAAAGCCCTTGCGGGTCATCGTCATCGTCATCGTGCAGTCCTTGCCCGCCTGGGGCCGTACATGCCGGGCCGACGGGCCCGTGTTCATGCCCGGTGAGTACCGGCCGGCGGTCAAAGGGTTGCGCGCGAAATCGACGCTCTCAGTCCGCGGCCCCACAGCGGCAGCGGCTGTCCAGCGCGGCCAGGGCGCGGCAGGCGTTCGGCCCGCCGCTGGCGTCGGGCGCGCTGCTCTTGCGCAGCAGCTCCTCGATCGCGTCGGCGCCGAGGCCGGGCCGTCGTTCGAGCAGCAGCGCGGTGATGGCGCTGAGCTGGGCCGCCGCCATCGACGTGCCGCTGGCGAAGTCGTAGCGTCCGCCGGGCGCCAGCGTCAGCACCTCGCGCGCCGGTGCGCCCAGCCCGCCATCACCACCACCGGCCGTCGCGTCGCCCACCACGATGACGCCGCGAACGCCGGCCGGGAAACCGTCGCGCGCGCCGCCCGCGGGCTGGGCGCCGACGACCACGGCGCCACGCGCCTGGGCGCTACGCACCAGCCGTGTCAGCAGCGCGTCGGCCGGGCCGCCCAGGCTGAGGTTGATCACCTGCGCCCCGCGCTCGATAGCGGCCGACAGCGCCTGTGCCAAGGTGAAGGAATTGCAGACGGAACTGCCGTCGCCAAGTTCCCAGCACGCCTTCAGCACGATCAGATGGGCGTCGGGCGCGATGCCGACGATGCCGCGCCCGTTTCCCGGCTGCGCCGCGATGACGCCGGCGACCTCGGTGCCATGGTTGTCGCGGCGGAAACGCGCCAGGTCGCGGTCGACGAAATTGGCGTTCTCGGTGGCCATGCCCTGCAGGTCGGGATGGGCGGTGTCCACGCCCGTGTCGACGACCGCGATGCGTGTGCCCCGCCCGCGTGTGCAGCGGTGCGCCTGCAGCACGCCTTGCTGTTGCAGCGCGCGCTGCAGCGGCAGGTAGGGGTCGTCGTAGGGCTGCGCCGGCGCGGCCGTCGACGCCAGCGTCGTGTAGCGGTTCAGTGGCAGCGCGAGGTCGACACGGGCGTCGCCTTGCAATGCGGCCAGCACGTCGGCGCGCGAAGCGCCCTCGGGGATCAGCAGCGTGGCGCAATGCACGCCGAGCACCGGGATCGGCCACGCGGCCAGCGGCGCCAGGTGGTGGTCGCGCGCCACCTCGGCCAGCAGCGCCTGCGCGTCGCTACCGGCCACGTAACGCGGCCGTCGTCCGTAAAGCCCCGCCGTCGAGCCAGCGATGAGCGGCAGTTCGGCCACCCGGTTGACGACGGTGACGACGACCACGCGGTCTTCGAGGCCAACGGGCACGCCGGCGTCGACGCCGGGCACGGCCGACTCCGCCGGTGGGCTCGGCACGGCGCAGCCGGCGGCCAGCAGCACGGCGGCGCCGGCCAGCGCGAATGCGGCGCGCCGGCACCACCGGGAAACGCCGCTCAACGCGATGCCTCGTGCGGCGTGGGCGACAGGCGCGGCACCGTCTCTGCGAAGAGTACCGTCGGCGACTGCCGCAGCCGCGCCGCCAGCGCGTCGGCGTCCGGCGCGTTGCCTGCGGGCACCTGCGTGGCCATGCCGAGCGTGAAGACGCCGGCTTCGCTGGGGCCGGCGACGATCGCCAGACCGTGCTCGTGCAGCAGCGCCTGCAGGTCGTGCACGGTCTGCCGGCTCTGGAACACGACGCGCCAGCGGGGGCCGTCGGCAGCGCCGGCACCGCCGGGCTCGCGCCGCGTCAGCGTGCGGTAGGGTGCCGCCGCCCCGTCGGCAGGCGCCGGCGTGCCGACCCACCACAGGACCGCTGCCGCCACCACCAGCAGTTCGGCCAGCCCGAGCGCGGCGACGGTGCCGATGCGCAGGCGCGTGCCGGCCAGCGCGCGAACACGGCCGTGGCCGCGGACGTGACCCTGAACGTGCACCAGCGGCGCGTCGGCGGCCTGGTCCAGCCGCTGCATCAGGCGCTGCAGGCCGCGTTCGACGTCGGGCGCCGACGCCGGCGGCTGCGTCAGCCCGCGCACCAGCTCGTGCTCGCGCGCCAGCTCGGCGCGGCAGCTGGCGCAGTCGCGCAGGTGCGCTTCGGCATGGCGGCGCTGTTCCGGCGTGGCACTGTCGTTGGCCAGCCACGGCAGCAGCGCCCAGACCTCCTGGTGCGTGCGGGTGTCGTCATTCATCGTTCGATCCTTCGGCCGCTGCCGGGGCACCGGCCAGCGTCGGCAGCAGGTTGCGCAGGCGGACACGGGCATGGAACAGGCGCGATTTCGCCGTGCCGACGGGGCATTCCATGATCGCCGCCGTCTCCTCCAGCGTGTGGCCCTGGCCGTATACCAGTTCGACCGTCAGGCGCAGTTCGGCCGGCAGCCGGCGCAGGCCTTTGTCGAGCCAGTCGCGTGTCTCGCGGTCGGCGTCGGGGTCGGTCACGAGCAGCGGTTCCAGATCCTGGTCGCTGCCGTAGAGGCTGGGGTCGTCGCCGTCGCGCAGGGCCTTCAGGGCTTGCCGGTAGGCGATGCCCATGATCCAGGTCGAGACCCGGGCGTCGCCGCGGTAGTGCTCGGCCTTCTGCCAGATGACCCAGAAGGTGTCGTTGATGACTTCCTCGACCAGGCTGTCCTGGCGCGAGAAGCGGGCCAGGAAACGCACCAGCCGCGGGTGGTAGGCCCGGTACAGGGTGGCCAGCGCGGCGCGATCCTGCAGCGCCACGCGCCGCAGGCACTGGGCTTCGTCTTCGTTGGGCGCGCGGCGCGGGCGGTCGCTGAACATGGCACTCGTGTGATCGGCATCGATGGCCGTAGGTTGACGGACGTGAGTACCGCTTCGCTGCGCAGAAGGTTGCCGGCCGCGTGAAAATAGTTCAGAACGTCCACTGCGTGCCGGCCACCCAGCGTGCGCTTGGCACCGGCGGCAGGCGGTGGCCTGCGTTCGACGGGCCCCAGGTCCTGTCGAGCTGGACTTGCCAGCCGCCCACGTGCCAGGCCAGCCCGGCCTGGCCGTAGCTGTCGTGCGGGCCGCGGCTGCTGACGACGCGACCGATGCCGCCGCCGATGCTGAGCTGCGGCTGCAGCGGCCAGCGGATGTTGAAGTCCACGCTGCGCGCCGCCAGCACCGCGGCCTGCGGCTGCTCGGCGTTCCAGGTCAGCGACCAGCGGTCGCCGTACGCCAGGCCCAGCGCCAGCCGCGGCCCGCGCCAGGCGGCCAGCGCCGCGCTGCCTTCGTAGCCCACGTGCTGCAGGTCGACCAGCCAGCGCCAGTCCGCGTCGAGCGCGGTTTCGTGGCCGGCGTGCAGCGACCAGCCGTCGCTCCAGGTGCCATTGCGGTCACGCAGGCGCAAGGCCGCCACGCCCATCGACCAGCCCGTGCCGGCATAGGCATCGGCGCCGGCATAGAGCACCGGCGCATCGCCGTCGCTGATCTGCTGGCCCCGCACCACCCAGTGCGACGAGAGCCCGACGCGCCCGCTCCAGGCCAGCGGCTGCGCGCACAGCGGCGTGCAGGCGGCAAGCAACCCGAACCCGAGCGCCATGCAAAGGTGCTTCCTCGGTCGGCGGGGGCGGGGGCTGTTGGACATGGGCGCGTGTTGCGACAAACGTGCCGGCGTGAACCGGCGGACGCGGCGGATGGTACTCACAGCGGTTGCACACGCATGGGGAGCGAGTCGATGGGAATTTGTTGGCATGGCCGAAAGCCGGCCGTGGCCGCTGTTCGGGCCGCTGTACTGGCGGCCGGACTGACAGCCGTACTGGCCAGCTGCGGCGGCGGCAGCGGCGAGGGGCTGGACAGCAGCGGCCGACCGACCGGCGGCACTGCCGGCGGCCCGCTGACGGCCAGCTTCGCGTCGATCCAGGACAACGTCTTCACGCCGGTCTGCACCGGTTGCCACGCCGGCGCCGCGGCGCCGGCAGGGCTGCGGCTGGACGCGGCCAGCAGCTACGCGCTGCTGGTCGGCGTGGCCAGCGCCGAGGTGTCGTCGCTGCAGCGCGTGGCTCCCGGGCGGCCCGACGACAGCTACCTCATCCACAAACTCGAAGGCCGTGCCGCCGTGGGCGCGCGTATGCCGCTGGGCGGGCCTTATCTGGACGACGCGACGATCGCCGTGATCCGGCAATGGATCGCCGCCGGCGCACCGCGGGAGGCCCAATGAAGGCCATCGTTCTGCGCCGCCTGCGGGCCGGGCTGCTCGGGCTGCTCGCCTGCCTGGCGCCCTGGCTCGCGCAAGCCGAGCCCTACCTGGCCGTGAGCCAGGGCTTCAAGTGCAATGCCTGCCACGTCAACCCCACCGGCGGCGGCCTGCGCAACAGCGCCGGCGCTGCGTTCTCGCAGTTCGGCATGGCAGCCGGCACGCTGCCGGAAGGCGTGCCGATGTGGCGCGGCAGCCTGTTCGACGGGCTGCGTGTCGGCGGCGACCTGCGCGCCAGCACCACGCGCACCCAGGTGCAGACGCAGCCGGCGCAGACCGAACGCGGCCTGGACCAGGCCCGCCTGTACGCAGACCTGCAACTGGTCTCCGAGCACTTCGGCGTGCACCTGGACGAGCTGATGCGCCCCGGCAAACCGCAGCGCCAGGAAGCCTATGTGCGCCTGACCACGGCAGACCAGGGCTGGTACCTGAAGGCCGGCCAGTTCTACCTGCCCTTCGGCTGGCGCCTGCAGGACAACACGGCGTTCGTGCGCTCGGTCAGCGGCGTCAGCATGGCCACGCCCGACAAGGGCGTCGAGCTCGGCATGGAGAGCGACGCCTGGTCGGTGCAGCTGGTGTCGAGCAACGGGCCCGGCAACGTCGGCCCGACCACCGGGCGCCAGCTGACGGCGCAGGCGGTGTGGGTGCAGCCCGACTGGCGCATCGGGCTGGTTGCGGCGCACACCAAGTCGTCGGCCGGCAACCGCCTGGCCAGCGGCGTGTTCGGCGGCCTGCGCACCGGGCCGCTGGCGTGGATGGCCGAGATCGACCTGGTCGGCGACAGCGCCTACCCCGAGGGCCGGCGCAGGCTGCTGGGGGCCTTGGGCGAGGTCAACTGGACCGTGCGGCAAGGCCACAACCTGAAGTTCACGGCCGAGCTGTTCGACCCCGACCGCCATGTCTCGGAAGACTACAAGGTGCGCCACAGCCTGCTCTACGAACTGACGCCCATCCCCTTCCTGCAGTTGCGCGCGGGCTACCGGCGCAACGGCGGCATTCCGCAGAACAACTTCGACAACCGGCGCACGCTGTTCCTCGAACTGCACGCCTTCATGTGAGGCCGCGGCGGCGGCGACGGTCGGGGTGGCCACAAGGGAGCGACGGCGCGGAGCTAGTATCCGGCCATGAGCGACGACATCGCGACCCTGCGCCGCATCCTGAAGACCGCCCGCACGATCGCCGTCGTGGGCTTGTCGGCCGAGTGGTACCGGCCGAGCTACTTCGCGGCCAAGTACATGCAGGGCAAGGGCTACCGCATCGTGCCGGTGAACCCGCGCTACGAAGCCATCCTCGGCGAGCGCTGCTTTGCGCGGCTGGAAGACATACCCGAGCCGGTCGACATCGTCGACGTCTTCCGCAAGACGGCCGACGTGCCGCCGGTCGCGGCCAGCGCCGTGGCCATCGGCGCGAAGTGCCTGTGGCAGCAGATCGGCGTCGTCAACCTCGAAGCCGATGCCCTGGCCCGCGCGGCCGGGCTCGACTCGGTGATGGACCGCTGCGTGAAGATCGAGCACGCACGGCTGTTCGGCGGCCTGCACTGGGCCGGCGTGAACACGCGCGTGATCTCGGCGCGAAGGCCCGTATGACTGAGCACAAATTCCGCCCCGAAACCCTGGCCATCCACGCAGGCCAGATCCCCGACGCGGCCACCGGTGCGCGTGCGCTGCCGATCTACCAGACGACGAGCTTCGTCTTCGACAGCGCCGAGCACGCGGCGAGCCTGTTCAACCTGCAGACCTTCGGCAACGTCTATTCGCGGCTGTCGAACCCGACCGTCGCGGCACTGGAAGAGCGCGTCGCCGCGCTCGAAGGCGGCCGCGCCGCGGTGGCCAGCGCCAGCGGCATGGCGGCCGAGTCGATGGCGCTGATGACGATGCTGCAGGCTGGCGATCACATCGTCGCGGCCGGTGCGCTGTACGGCGGCAGCGTCACGATGCTGGCGGTCAACCTGAAGAAGTTCGGCATCGAGACGAGCTTCGTCGAAGCCACGTCGCCGGATGCATTCGCTGCTGCGATGCGCCCGAACACGCGCGCCGTGTTCGCCGAATCGCTGGGCAACCCGAGCCTGGTGGTGCTGGACATCGCGGCCGTCGCCGACGTGGCGCATGCGCATGGCGTGCCGCTGATCATCGACAACACGGTGCCCAGCCCCTTCCTGTGCAACCCGATCGCGCTGGGTGCCGACATCGTCGTGCACAGCGCCACCAAGTACCTGGCCGGCCACGGCACCACGCTCGGCGGCGTGGTCGTCGAAAGCGGCAAGTTCCCGTGGGACAACGGCAAGTTCCCGGGCATGACCGAGCCTTCGCCGGGCTACCACGGCGTGCGGTTCTACGAGACCTTCGGCGACTTCGGCTTCACGATGCGCTGCCGCATGGAGACGCTGCGCGTCTACGGCGCGGCGCTGTCGCCGACCAGCGCCTGGCAGATCCTGCAAGGCGTGGAGACGCTGCCGCTTCGCATGGAACGCCATTGCAGCAATGCGCTGAAGGTGGCCGAATTCCTGCGCGCGCACCCGGCGGTGAGCTGGGTCAACTACCCCGGGCTGCCCGAGCATCCGCAGCACGAACTGCTGATGCGGCAGATGCGCGGCGCGTCGGGGTTGCTGGCCTTTGGCGTGAAACCTGGAGCGGCTGGCGCCGCGGGCGGGGTGGAACGCGGCGTGACCTTCATCGAAAGCGCGCAGTTCATGAGCCACCTGGTGAACATCGGCGACACGCGCACGCTGATCAGCCACCCGGCCAGCACCACGCACCGCCAGCTCGACGACGCGCAGCAGCTTGCCGCCGGCGTGAAGCCGGACATGATCCGCATCTCGGTCGGCCTCGAGCACATCGACGACATCCTCTGGGACATCGACAGCGCGCTTGCGGCGGCGAGTCGCTAGGCCGTCAGCCGGGCAGGGCGGGCAGGGCGGCGATGAACTCGCGCACCTCGCGCGGCGTACGCAGATGCATCACCCGCGCGTGTTGCAGCGCGGCCTCGCCGGCCAGCCCGGCGTAGCGCCGGTGCCGGCGGCGCCAGGTGCGCGTGAGGTAGCGCACGACGCCATCGCGGTGGAACAGCCGCCACACCGATTCGCGGTTGCCGTTGCAGCAGGGCGCGCCGGTGAAGCCACGCACCAGCGTGCGCCGGAAGGCGCGCCAGAGCATCGTCGGGTACGGCAGGTCGAGCACGACGAGCTGCGTGATGCGCGGCCAGACATGGGCCTCGGTGGTCAGGTTGTAGTTGCCGGCAACCACCCAGCCCGGCGCCACCAGGTGCGGGGCCAGGCGCCGTGCCAATTCGGCATGCCCGACCTCGACCCAGCCCGGCTCCCAGAAGAGTTCGTCCAGGTCGATGAAGGGCAGGCCCAGGCGCTCGGCGAGCAGCCGGCCGACGGTGGTCTTGCCGGCTCCGCTGCCGCCGATGAGGTGGATACGCTGCATGCGCCGTACGATAGCCGCGCGGCCGCGCCGGCCGCCGCTTCGCCAGGAGGCCTTCATGTACGAATCGGAATTGATGCTCGGCCAGCGTCTGCTCGTCACCGGCGGCGGCACCGGCCTGGGCCGGGCGATGGCCGAGAAGTTTCTGTCGCTCGGCGCCGATGTCGCGATCTGCGGCCGCCGCAAGGCCGTCTGCGACGAGACGGCGGCGGCCTGGCGCGAGCGCTTTCCCGGCCGGCGCATCGACACCTTCGGCGTCGACATCCGCGTCGCGCAGGCGGTCGAGGAGATGGTCGAGTCGATCTGGCAGGGCGGCGCGCTGACCGGGCTGGTGAACAACGCCGCCGGCAACTTCATCGCGCCGACCGAAAGCCTGTCGCCGCGCGCCTTCGACGCCATCGCGAACATCGTCTTCCACGGCACCTTCTACGTCACGCAGGCGGTGGGCAAGCGCTGGGTTGCCGATGCCAAGGCCGGCGGCTGGCAGCGCGGCCGACCGTACCGCAGCGTGATGAGCATCATCACGACCTGGGTCGACAACGGCAGCCCCTACGTCGTGCCGTCGGCGATGAGCAAGGCCGGCATCGACGTGATGACCAAGTCGCTGGCCGTCGAATGGGCGAAGTACGGCGTGCGCCTGAACGCGGTCGGCCCCGGCGAGATCCCGACCGAAGGCATGAGCAAGCGCCTGAACCCCGGCGAGGAGCCCGGCGCGCGCAGCCGAGAAAACAACCCGATGGCGCGCGAAGGCACGTTCGCCGAGCTGCAGAACCTGGCCTGCTTCCTGATGGCGCCGGGGCAGTGCGACTGGCTCACCGGCCAGAGCATCATGATGGACGGCGGCAACGCGCTGGCCACCGGCGGCAACTTCTACGAACTGCGCTCGTGGAGCGACGGCGACTGGCAGGCCGCGCGCGAGCGCATCGAAGCGCAGAACGTCAAGGACCGGGCAGGGCGCTGAACCGTCCGCAGCGGTCGGCTCGTCGCCTGCGAGGGCCCGGACCGTCGCCGGCCCGGGCCGGTCCCGGGCTCAGCGCTTGCCGCTGGCCTGCACCGCTGCATCCACGCCCACCGAATGGTCGGCGCGCGAGGCCTGGCCGGCGACGGCCGCGCCGGCTTCGGCATTGCGCGTCTGCGCCGCGGCCGCGCCCTGGACGGCAACGCTGCCTTGCTTGGCCGTGCTGGTCTGGTCGGTGATGCTGGGAATGCGCCGCGGCGACGCGTCGCGCTGCAGCTGGCCGGTGGCCGAGCCGGCCATGTCGAAGCTGCGCGGGCTGGCCGCGGCGCCGAAGCCGGCGTTGCCCAGCAGGCCGGCGTGCGCCGGCTGGGCCAGCACCAGCGCCGACAGCAGCGCGACAGACAGGGTGGTGCGGGCAAGGGTGTGACGATTGATCATGGCAGGCTCCTCGAGCGTTCGAGGGGGCGGACCATCCGACCCCTTCAAACAGCACAACGACGCCGCTTCGCCGTTTCGTCCGGCCGGATTGCAACGACTTGCAAGCGACTCAGCCGCATGAGAAACAAGAGCCTTCACCGCAGAGGGGCTGAGGACGCAGAGGTGCGCAGAGAAGGCCTGTTCTATCTCTGCGAAAACTCTGCGCCCTCCGCACCTCTGCGGTGACGGTATTGAAGTTTCTCCACCGAACGCCGGGCGCCCGCGGGGCCCGGGATGCTCTTAGGGAAGCGGCGCCTGCGCCTGCACCCGCTCGGGTGCGACGCGCGCGTGCTCGCCGACGAGGCCGTTGCCGTAGACCGGGTCGCGGCCCGGCGCGCCCAGGTCGACGGCGCTGGCGGCCAGGCGGCGCAAGGCCTGCGCCGCGGCGCCCGGGTCGGGCGCTCGCAACTCGTCGGCCAGCAGCCCGGCCACCAGCGGCGCGGCGAACGAGGTGCCGCGGGCGACGCCGTAAGCGCGCCCGCCGGCCAGTGCCACCGCCAGCTCGGCCCCCGGCGCAGCGAAGCCGACCTGCGGCCCTTGCGCCGCTTCCGGCAACACGCGGCGCGCCGGGTTCACGCCGGTGACGCCGACCACGCCGGGGTACGCAGCCGGGTACAGCGGCGGCGCGGCCGGGCCGTCGTTGCCGACGGCCGCGACCACCAGATGCCCTTTGGCCAGCAGCGCCTGCACGCTGCGTTCGAGCAGCCGGTTGCCCGGGCCGACGAGGCTGACGTTGACCACCGGTACCCGCTGGCGCGCCATCCAGGCCAGCGCCTGCGCCACGCTCTCAGCGCTGCCGCCGGCCGGCTGGCCGCAATAGACATCGGCGGCAAACAGCTGCGCGCCGGGCACGACGCCGGCAAAGGCCGGGCCGCGCCCGACCAGCAGCGAAGCCACCGCCGTACCGTGCGGGCTGGCGCCGGCCTTGTCGCCGGGGTCGGTGCAACCCCAGGGCGTCACGGCGGCCTGCTGCAGCGCCGGGTGGCGCCGGTCGACGCCGCTGTCGATGAGGCCGACGCTGCGCGGCGCCGTAGCGCCGTTGTTCGCCGGCGCCGTGCCGCCGGTGCCGTCGCCGACCGTGCCGCTGCGGGTGTAGATGTGGTTGAAGTCGACTTCCAGGGCCGGGTCCAGCGCGCGCAGCCGCGCCAGTGCGTCGCGCGTGCTGACGCCCGGCGGCGGCTGCAGCACCACGCTGCGCAGGTCCAGGCCCTCCAGGATGCCTTCGCGCAGCAGCCGGAAACCCTGCGCCAGCGCGGCGTCGACGGTGGCCGCCGTGGGCGACACCAGCAGCAGCTCCTGCCGGCGCACCGGCTCGCCGGCGGGGTCGGCCTCGATCACGTCGGCGTGGTCGCGCAGCAGCTCGCGCACGGTGCGAGCGCGCAGCTCCTGCAGCGGCACCAGCACCGTGCGCTGCAGGTCGGGCGTGGTCAACGGCGTCTGGCGCAGCAGTTCGCCCGGCAGGCTGGGCAGGCGCGACAGGCCGCCGCCGGGCAGACGCAGCTGCGCGTGCGCGGGCAAGGTGGTGCACAGGGCCGCGGCTGCGGCCATCAGGACAAGTCGGTGTTGCATGGTCTTCACGACGACAACGTGCGGCGGGTGGAAGAAAATCCAGCCGCCGTTCGTTGTACCCCACATTCATGCCCCTGGTTCCCGATGACCTGCACCGCGAGATCGCCGCGCTGCTGCCACGCCTGCGCCGCTTCGGCCGCACGCTGACGCGGCACCGCGAGGACGCCGACGACCTGGTGCAGATCGCGGTCGAACGCGCTTTGCTGCGCAGCGACCAGTGGCAGGCCGGTACACGACTCGACAGTTGGATCTTCCGCATCATGCAGAACGCCTGGATCGACGAACTGCGCGCCCGCGAGCGGCGCAGCGAAACCTTCGTGCCCGAAGAAGAGGGCGAACACGTCGGCGTGTCCAGCAACGACGCCCAGCTCGACGCGCTGGCGGTGCGCAAGGCGGTCGACCGGCTGAACGACGACCAGCGCGCGGTGATCGGCCTGGTGCTGGTCGAAGGCCTGCCGTACAAGGACGCGGCCGACGTGCTCGGCATCCCCATCGGCACGCTGACCAGCCGGCTGGCGCGGGCGCGCGAGGCGCTGCAGGCGATGCTGGCCCCGGGCGAGGTGGCGCGATGAAACCGGTGGCCGATGAACTCGTGATGGCCTATGCCGACGGCGAGCTGGACGCGGCGACCCGCGCCGAGGTCGAAGCCGCGCTGGCCGCCGACCCGGCGCTGGCCGAGCGTGCGGCGGCGCTGCTGTCGCAACGCCGGCGCGTCGAAGCGGCATTCCAGCCGCTGCTCGAAGAAGCCGTGCCCGAGCGGCTGCGCCGCCTGCTGCCGCCGCCGGTGGCGCCCATCGACCTGGCGCAGGCGCGGGCGGCCCGCCAGGCGCGGCGGCCGGCCGTCTGGGCGCCGTCGGGTTGGGCGGCCTGGGGTGGCCTGGCCGCGAGTCTGGTGCTGGGTGTGCTGCTCGGCACGCGGCTGCCCGTCGGCGGGGCGGCCTTCGAGCTGCGCGACGGCCGCGTCGTCGCCGGCGGCCCGCTCGCCGGCGCGCTATCCGGCCAGCTGGCCAGCGAGCCGACGCCGGGTGCCGGCGTGGCGGTGCAGCTGAGCTTCGTCGACAAGGCCGGCGCCTATTGCCGCACGTTCAGCGTCGAAGGCCAGGCCGGCCTGGCTTGTCGCCAGCGCGATGCCTGGGCCTTGCAGGCGCTGGTGGCGGCGGCACCGGCGGCCACCACATCAATGCGGCCAGCTGCCACGGCGCTGCCGAAGGCGCTGCTCGACGCGGTGGACGAACGCATTGCCGGCAGCCCGCTCGGCGCCGAGGCCGAGCGCCAGGCGCGCGACAAGGCCTGGCGGCGCTGAACCTCAGACGTTCTTGCGTTCGACGGCGGGCCGGCAGGCTTCTTCGCGGCCGACCTTGATCCATTCGCCGCCGGCGTTGACGCACGACGCCTTGGCGGCATCGATGCGCAGGCGGATGCGCTCGGGCGCGGTGGCGACCCGGTAGGTCGTTGCCAGCAGCGTGAGCACGATCACCAGCAGGATCGCGGTGACGGAGACATTGATTTTCACCGTCGGCTTCCAGGTCAGCATCGAATCAAGCCTACATGCTAAGGCCTTGCCGCGCGTTCTTCGTTCTTGGGGGTCGGGCGTAACATGCCTTTTCACTCTGCACTGTGCCGGAGCGTGCCGACCATGAACATCTACGACCAGCACCTGGACAAGAACGCGGCCAACTTCGTCGCGCTGTCGCCGGTGAGCTTCGTCGAGCGCAGCGCCGAGGTCTTCGCCGACCTGCCGGCGGTGGTGCACGGCGCGCGCCGCTACACCTGGGCGCAGACGCGCGAGCGCTCGGCCCGGCTGGCCGCGGCGCTGCGTGCGCTCGGCGTGGTGCGCGGCAGCACGGTCAGCGTGATGCTGCCGAACACGCCCGAGATGGTGGAAGCGCACTACGCGGTGCCGGCGCTGAACGCCGTGCTGAACACGCTGAACACGCGGCTGGACGCGCCGCTGCTGGCCTGGCAGATGAACCACTGCCAGGCGCAGGTGCTGATCACCGACCGCGAGTTCGCGCCGCTGGTGGCCCAGGCGCTGCAGCGGCTGCAGTCGGAGCACGGCCGCACACCCATCGTCATCGACGTGGCCGACAGCGAATACACCGGCCCCGGCGAACGCCTGGGCAGCCACGACTACGAAGCGCTGCTCGCCGCGCACGCACCGTTGGCGCAACTGGCCGGCCCGGCCGACGAGTGGGATGCCATCGCCGTGAGCTACACCAGCGGCACCACCGGTGACCCGAAAGGCGTGGTCACGCACCACCGCGGCGCCTACCTGAATGCCGTGTGCAACGCCGCCACCTGGACCATGCCGCACTTCCCGAAGTACCTGTGGACGCTGCCGATGTTCCACTGCAACGGCTGGTGCTTCCCGTGGACCGTGGCGATGCTCGGCGGCACCCACGTCTGCCTGCGCAAGGTGGAGGCCAGGGCCATCCTCGACGCGATGCGCGAACACGGCGTCGACCACTACTGCGCCGCGCCCATCGTGCACAACCTGCTCGTCAACGCACCGGCCGAGATGCGGGCTGGCATCCAGCAGAAGGTGCGCGGCATGGTGGCCGGCGCCGCGCCGCCGGCATCGATGATCGAAGGCATGGCCCAGCTCGGCTTCGACATCACCCACGTCTACGGCCTGACCGAGGTCTACGGCCCGGCCGCGGTGGCCGTGAAGCGCGACAGCTGGGCGGGCGAAAGCCTGTCCGAGCAGACGCGGCTGAACGGCCGCCAGGGCGTGCGCTACGCGCTGCAGGAAGGCATGACGGTGCTCGACCCCGAAACGCTCGTCGAGCGGCCGGCCGACGGCCAGGCCATGGGCGAGATCATGTTCCGCGGCAACATCGTCATGAAGGGCTACCTGCTGAACCCGGCAGCCACCGACAAGGCCTTCGAAGGCGGCTGGTTCCACACCGGCGACCTGGCCGTCATCGAGCCCGACCGCTACGTCAAGATCAAGGACCGCAGCAAGGACGTCATCATCTCCGGCGGCGAGAACATCAGCTCGATCGAGGTCGAGGACGCGCTGTACCGCCACCCCGCCGTGCTGGCCTGCGCCGTGGTCGCGCGGCCGGACCCGAAGTGGGGCGAAACGCCGGTGGCCTATGTCGAGACCAAGCTCGGCGCCGAGGTCACGGCGGCCGAGCTGGTGGCGCACTGCAAGAGCCTGCTGGCCGGCTACAAGGTGCCGCGAGAGATCCGCTTCGAGCCGATCCCGAAGACCAGCACCGGCAAGATCCAGAAATTCCAGCTGCGCGAGCGCGCCAAGAGCGCGTCGGCGATCGAATGAACGAGGTGCCCATGACCAACGACGAACCGTTGTTGTTGCAAGAGAAGGACTCGCGCGGCGTCGTCACGCTGACGCTGAACCGGCCGGCGGCCTTCAACTCGCTGTCCGAAGCCATGCTCGACGCGCTGCAGTCGGCGCTGGACCGCATCGCCGCCGACGGCAGCGCCCGCGTCGTCGTCATCGCCGCGAAGGGCAAGGCCTTCTGCGCCGGCCACGACCTGAAGGAGATGCGCGCCGAACCGTCGCTGGCCTACTACGAGCGCCTGTTCGCGCAGTGCGGCCGCATGATGCTGACGATCCAGCAGCTGCCGCAGCCGGTGCTGGCGCGCGTGCAAGGCATCGCCACCGCGGCCGGCTGCCAGCTGGTGGCGATGTGTGATCTGGCGGTAGCCGCCAGCGACGCGCGCTTCGCGGTCAGCGGCGTCAACCTCGGCCTGTTCTGCTCGACGCCCAGTGTCGCGCTGAGCCGCAACCTCGGCCGCAAGGCGGCCTTCGAGATGCTCGTCACCGGCGAGTTCATCTCGGCCGAGCAGGCGCGCGAGAAGGGCCTGGTCAACCGCGTCGCCGAGCCGGCGGCGCTGGATGGCGAGGTCGAGCGCCTGATTGCCAGCATCGTCGCCAAGCCGGCCGTGGCCATCGCCGCCGGCAAGGCGCTGTTCTACCGCCAGCTCGAAACCGGCATCGCCGCCGCCTATGACGATGCGGCGCGCACGATGGCCTGCAACATGATGGACGAGGCGGCGCTGGAAGGGGTGCAGGCCTTCATCGACAAACGGCCGGCCGCCTGGTCACGCCCGGCATGAAGCGGCTGCTGTCGATCGCTGCGCTGGCCGCGGCACTGGCCGGCTGCGCGCCGGCGCCGGTTGCCCCGACCACCCCGGAAGCCGCCTTCGCGCCGAATGCCAACCTGGTGCTGCAAGGCATCCCGCCGATCCCGCAAAGCCTGGTCGACCGCTTGCAGCGCTACACCGACTTTCGCGGCCATGGCTTCGTCGACTGGCACCCGACGCGGCGCGAGATGCTGGTGGCCCACCGCAAGGCCGGCGCCAGCACGGCGCAGCTGTACCGGCTGAGCGGCCCGCTGGCCGAGCCCGAGCCGCTGACCGCCGAGGTCGACCCGGTCACCGTCGCCAGCTACGAACCGCGAGAGGGCCGCTACCTCGTCTACGCACGCAGCAGCGGCGGCAACGAAGCAGCGCAGCTGTACCGGCTGGATCTGGACACGCGCCAGCAAACGCTGCTCAGCAACCCCGACGAGCGCCACCGCATGGTCGGCTGGCTGCACGGCACCGGCCGCCTGATCTACGCGTCGGTGCCGCTGGACCGCACCGCGCAGGGCGGCACGCGGGCCGAGGTGAGCACGGCGCTGTGGCTGGTCGACCCGCTGCAGCCCGATGGCCGGCGCAAGCTCGCCGACTTGCCCGGCGCCGGCTGGTTCGGCGGCGTCGTCTCGCACGACGACCGGCAGCTCGCGATGACGCGCTACATCTCGGCCGCCGAGTCCGAAGTCTGGCTGCTCGACCTGGCCAGCGGCGAACGCCGGCGCGTGCTACCCGCGGCCGGCGAGGCGCTGAAGGCGGCGCATTTCGCGGCCGCCTTCCGGCGCGACGGCAGTGGCCTGTTCTTCACCAGCAACCGCGGCGGCGAGTTCCTCGAACTCATGTTGCTGGACTTCGCCGGCGGCGCCATCACGCGGCTCAGCGCGCACATCCCCTGGGACATCGGCGGCGTCACCGCCACCGACGACGGCCGGCTGCTCGCGGCGCAGGCCAACGTCGACGGCCGCGATGAACTGCGCCTGTTCGACGCACGCAGCTTGCAGGAGCTGCCGCGGCCGCCGGCGCTGGCCGGCAGCGTCGGCAGCACCGATTTCCACCCCGCGCGCGCCGAGCTGGCGTTTTCGATGAACAGCGCCCAGGGGCCGAGCCAGCTCTACACGCTGGACCCGGCCAGCGGCCGCGTCGAACAATGGACGCGCGCCCATGCACCGCCGGGCGTGGACATGCGCCGCTTCGGCGAGCAGCAGATCGTGCGCTGGCCCAGCTTCGACGGACGCACGATCTCCGGCCTGCTGAACCGGCCGCCGGCGCGTTTTGCCGGCAAGCGGCCGGTGATCGTCGACATCCACGGCGGCCCCGAAAGCCAGGCCCGGGTCGGCTTCATGGGGCGCGACAACTACCTCGTCGAAGAACTCGGCATCGCCATCGTGCAGCCCAACGTGCGCGGCTCGGCGGGCTTCGGCAAGACCTTTCTCGAGCTCGACAACGGCATGAAGCGCGAAGACTCGGTGAAGGACATCGGCGCGCTGCTCGACTGGATTGCCACCCAGCCCGACCTGGACGCGTCGCGCGTGCTGGTGATGGGCGGCAGCTACGGTGGCTACATGAGCCTGGCGGTGGCCACGCACTACAGCGCGCGCATTGCCGGCGCGGTGGACGAGGTCGGGATCTCGAATTTCGTGACCTTTCTGAACAACACCGAAAGCTACCGCCGCGAGCTGCGTCGCGTCGAATACGGCGACGAGCGCGACCCGGCGATGCGCGAGTTCCTGGACCGCATCTCGCCGCTGACGAACGCGCAGAAGATCGGCAAGCCGCTGTTCGTGATCCAGGGCCGCAACGACCCGCGGGTGCCGTTCACCGAGGCCGAGCAGATCGTCGCCAAGGCGCGCGGCAACGGCACGCCGGTGTGGTACCTGCGCGCCGAGAACGAAGGCCATGGCTTCTCGCGCAAGGAAAACGCCGACTTCCGCTTCTACGCCATCGTGCGTTTCGTCGAGTCCGTGCTGCTGAGGTAGGCCGAAATGGGCCCGTCTGCGGGCCCTGTTCATCGCTTCGGCGCGGCCTGGCCCCGCCTACAGTGGAAGTGCCGAACGTTCGAGCAGGGGCTCTCGCGTTCGGACCTGACATGAGCACAATAACTGCACCCGGACTGCCCCTGGAACCCGCCGCTGCCGCGTCGCCGATGCTCGACGCGCGCGAGCGCCGCCTGGCGCAGATCCTCGTCGTCCTCATCGTCGCGATGTGCGTCAGCGTCGTGCCCAAGCTCGTCAGCGGCGGCTTCGGCTTCTTCCCGTGGCTGTTGCTCGGCGCGGCGTCGCTGATGGCGCTGGCGCTGGCCGTGCTGCGCCGGGGCTGGTACGACACCGCCGCGGCGATGATGCTGGGCACCTTGACGGCGCTGCTGATCGTGCTGTCGACGCTGGGCGCCGGCCTGCGCGACGCGTCGGTGATCGGCTTTCCGGCGGTGCTGGTGTTCGCCGCGCTGCTGGGCAACCGCAAGCTGCTGCTCGGCTTGCTCGGCATCATTCTGCTGGCCGTCGGGCTGCTCGGCCTGGCCAACGTGCAGGGCTGGTACGTCAACCGCGTCGGCGCCGTGCGCGTCAGCACCATCGTCGACATCAGCGCCATCCTGGCCGTCACGACCTTCAGCGTGGCGCTGCTCGCCGGCGACCTGGCGCGTGCGCTGCAGCGCCTGCGCAGCGAGAACGACGAAGTCCGGCGCACGCGCGCGCAGATCGAGTTCCTGGCCACGCACGACGCGCTGACCGGCCTGCCGAACCGGCTGATGGCGCGCGACCGCTTCGAGCAGGCCGCGGCCGCGGCGCGCCGCAGCCAGGCCAAGGTGGCGCTGCTGTACCTGGACATCGACCACTTCAAGACCGTCAACGACTCGCTGGGCCACCCCGCCGGCGACCAGCTGCTGTGCGACCTCGGCCAGCGCCTGAAGGCCCAGCTGCGCGGCGCCGACACCGTCAGCCGCCAGGGCGGCGACGAGTTCTGCATCGTGCTGGCCAGCGTGCCGAACGGCGACGCGGTGGCCGACGTTGCCGCCAAGGTGCTGGCCCAGGTGTCCGCGCCGCTGACGATCCAGGGCGTCGAGATGCACGTCAGCGGCTCGCTCGGCATCGCCTTGTTCCCCGACGACGGCGGCGACTTCGACAACCTGCTGAAGAAGGCCGACATCGCGATGTACCGCGCCAAGGACGCCGGCCGCCGCGGCCTGCGCTTCTTCGACGCGGCCATGAACGACAGCGTCAGCGGCCACCTGCAGCTCGTCACCGGCATGCGCCACGCGCTGGAGCGGCAGGAGTTCGAGCTGCACTACCAGCCGCAGATCTGCCTGGACAGCGGGCGCATCGTCGGCGCCGAGGCGCTGGTGCGCTGGCGCCACCCGGAGACAGGCCTGATGCCGCCGGGGCGCTTCATCCCGGTGGCCGAGCAGTCAGGGCAGATCGTCGAGATCGGCGCCTGGGTGCTGCGCGAAGCCTGCCGCCAGGCGGCCGCGTGGCAGCGCGCCGGCTGGCCGCTGATGGTGTCGGTGAACCTGTCGCCGGTGCAGGTGCGGCGCGGCACGCTGGAACGCGACGTGCAACGCGCGCTCGACGAATCAGGCCTGCCGCCGGCGCTGCTGGAGCTGGAGCTGACCGAGTCGCTGCTGATCGAAGACAGCGACAGCCTGCGCGCCACGCTGGGCCGGCTGCGCGCCCAGGGCATTGCGTTCGCGATCGACGACTTCGGCACCGGCTATTCGAACCTGGCGTATCTGAAGCGCTTCGAGGTCGAGCGGCTGAAGATCGACCAGTCCTTCGTGCGCCGGCTCACCGACAACACCAACGACGAAGCCATCGTGCGTGCCATCGTGCAGATGGCCGCGGCGCTGAAGCTGGGCGTCATCGCCGAAGGCATCGAAGACGTCGACACGCTGATCAAGCTGCGTGAACTCGGCTGCGAGCAAGGCCAGGGCTTCCACTGGTCGCCGGCCTTGCCGGCCGCGCGCTTCGAGGCCTTCGTGCGCGAGCACCGGCCGGCCTGAGTCGATCTCAATCGGCGCGCTGCGCCAGGTGTTCGGCCAGCAGCCGCGCCGACGCGGACAACAGCGCGTCAGGCCGCGAGCAGACGACGAAACGGCGTTCGGCCCAGCCGTCGGCCAGCGCGATCATCGTCAGCCCCGACGCCGCGGTGTACAGCAGCGCTGCCTCGCGCGGCAGGATCGCCAGCCCCAGGCCGGCAGCGACGATGCGGCAGGCGGCATCCAGGCTCGACACCTGGATGCGGTGGACCATCGTGCGGCCGAGCATCGCGGCCTCGCGGCGCAGCATCGTGTCCATCGTGCCGCCGGGGGCGACGCCGACACTGACCTGGTCCAGCGTCTCCTCGAAGCGCAGCTGCTGGCGCTGCGCCAGCGCGTGGCCGCGCGGCACGGCCACGCACAGGTGGTCGCTGCGGTAGCGGCGCTGCTGCAACCCGCTGAGGTCGGCCTGGTCCCACAACACGCCGAGTTCGGCCGAGCCTTCGCGCACGCTGCGCACGATGTCCGGGCTGACGCGTTCGTCCAGGCTGATGCGAACGCCGGGGTAGCGTTTCAGGAAGGCGCCGATGTCGTCGGGCAGCGTCTCGGCCAGCACCGAGGTCGACGCCAGCACGCGCACGTTGCCTTGCACGCCGCTGGCGAATTCGCTCAGCTCGGCATGCATGCGCGCCATTGCGCCGAGCACGTCGCGCGCCTGGCGCAGCAGCGCCTGGCCGGCGGCGGTGGGCGCTATGCCGCGGCGGCTGCGCACCAGCAGCGGCGCGCCGATCTCGGCTTCTATGGCCGCGATGCGCTTGCTGACCGCCGACGCGACGATGGCTTCGCGCTCGGCGGCGCGCGCGATGTTGCCTTCTTCGCAAACGGCGACGAAGAGGCGCAAGCTGACGGGGTCGAAATCACGTGCCATGCCGGACGGGAACGCTGACGGTTCCGAGATACCGGCCATGATGCCCTGCGGCATGGCTACAGTCGCTGCCCATGAACCCTGACGTGATCGTGCGCGAAGTCGGCCTGCGTGATGGCCTGCAAAGCATCCAGCGCGTGCTGCCGACATCGCGAAAACTGGCCTGGATCCAGGCCGCGTACGACGCCGGCCAGCGCGAGATCGAGGTCGGCTCCTTCGTGCCGGCCCGGCTGCTGCCGCAGCTGGCCGACACGGCCGAGCTGGTGGCCTTCGCGAAGACGCTGCCCGGGCTGGTGGTGTCGGTGCTGGTGCCGAACCTGAAAGGCGCCGAGCGCGCGCTGGAGTCGGGCGCCGACTCGATGCTGTTGCCGCTGTCGGCCAGCCATGCGCACAGCCTGGCGAACCTGCGCAAGACGCCCGACGACGTGGTGGCCGAGATCGCGGCGATCCGCGCCGCGCGCGATGCGGCGGGTTCGCGCTGCCTGATCGAGGTCGGCATGAGCACGGCCTTCGGCTGCACGATCCAGGGTCGCGTCGAGCCGGCCGAGGTGCTGCGGCTGGTGCAGGCGGTGCTGGATACCGGCGTCGAGCGCGTCGGCCTGGCCGACACGGTGGGCTATGCCGACCCGCAGATGGTGTCGCGCCTGTTCGAGCAGACCTTCGCCATCGCCGGCGATCGCCTGGCCTGCGGCCACTTCCACGACACGCGCGGCCTCGGCATGGCCAATGTCTATGCCGCGTGGCTGGCCGGCGTGCGCCGCTTCGACGCCTGCCTGGCCGGTATCGGCGGCTGCCCGCATGCGCCCGGGGCCAGCGGCAATGTCGCGACCGAAGACGTGGCGTATCTCTTTGCCAGCATGGGCGTGCCGACCGGGCTGGACTTCGACCGCCTGATCGCGCTGCGCGGCCAGGTCGCCGAATGGCTGGATGGCGAAACCCTGCACGGCACGCTCTGGCGCGCCGGGCTGCCGAGGACGATGCGATGAGCGCACCACAACCGCTGCAAGGCCTCCGGGTCGTCGAGTTCACGCACATGGTGATGGGCCCGACCTGCGGCATGGTGCTGGCCGACATGGGCGCCGAGGTCATCAAGGTCGAGCCGATCGACGGCGACCGCACGCGTTCGCTGATGGGCGCCGGCGCGGGCTTCTTCCCGATGTTCAACCGCAACAAGAAGAGCATCGCGATCGACCTGCACACGGCCGCCGGCGCCGCCGTCGCGCGCCAGCTGGCGGCCGGCGCCGACGTCGTGGCCGAGAACTTCAAGCCCGGCACGATGGCCAAGTACGGGCTGGACTACGCCGCGCTGTCGAAGGTCAACGAGCGCCTGATCTACGTCAGCCACAAGGGCTTTCTGCCCGGCCCCTACGACCACCGCACCGCGCTCGACGAAGTGGTGCAGATGATGGGGGGCCTGGCCTACATGACCGGCCGCCCGGGCGACCCGCTGCGCGCCGGCACCAGCGTCAACGACATCATGGGCGGCCTGTTCGGCGCCATCGGAGCGCTCGGTGCGCTGATCCAGCGCGGCATCACCGGCAAGGGCATGGAGGTGCAGTCGGCGCTGTTCGAGAACAACGTCTTCCTGATGGGCCAGCACATGCTGCAGTACGCGATGACGGGCAAGCACCCGGCGCCGATGCCGGCACGCGACAACCCGTGGGCGGTGTACGACGTGTTCACGGTGAAGGACGGCGAGCAGATCTTCCTGGCCGCCGTCAGCGACGCGCAGTGGCTGACCTTCTGCGACGCGCTCGGTCTGCCCGACCTGAAGGCCGACAAGGCGCTGGCGACGAACAACGAGCGCGTCGCCTTGCGCCCGCAGCTGCTGGCGACCCTGCGCGAACGGCTGGCGTCGCGCAGCGCCAGCGAACTGGCGGCGACGATGGAAGCCGCCGGCCTGCCGTTCGCGCCGATCCGCAAGCCCGAAGACCTGTACGACGACCCGCACCTGCTGGCCACCGGCGGCCTGGCCGACATCGAGCTGCCCGACGGCGACAAGGCCGGGCAGACGGTGAAGACGACGCTGTTCCCCATCACGCTCGAAGGGCAGCGGCTGGGCGTGCGCTGCAATCCGCCGAAGATGGGCGAACATACCCGCGAGCTGCTCGCGGGGCTGGGCTATGCCGCGGCGCAGATCGACGTTTTGACAAAACAGGGCGCGGTTCTCTGAAGAATCGGCCTGACAACGGAGACAAAGACATGCAGACCCGCCGCCAGGCATTGACGTGGCTGGGCGCCAGCCTCGCCGTGACGTCCCCGCTGGCTTCGGCCCAGATGGGCGAGAAGACCGTGCGTTTCATCCTGCCCAACGCCACCGGCTCGGGCGTCGACGCCATCACGCGCACGGCGCAGGCCGCGCTGGCCAAGGCGCTGGGCTTCGCGGTGGTGGTGGACAACCAGCCCGGCGCCGGCGGCATCGTCGGCGTGCAGGCCCTGACGCGCGCCGCCGCCGACGGCATGACGCTGAGCGTGGTGTCGAACAACGTCGTCATCTTCCCCAGCGTCTACAAGAGCCTGCCTCTCGACCTGGCGAATGACATCACGCCGATCGCCATCGTCGGCACGACGCCGATGGTGCTGGTGGTCAATGCCAAGCTGCCGGCGAACAACTCGAAAGAGCTGGTCGCACTGATGAAGGCCAAGCCCGGGCAGATCAACTACGGCTCGGGCGGCAACGGCACCATCCTGCACCTGGCCACCGAGATGTATTGCGACGAAGCCGGCGTGAAGGCCACGCACGTGCCGTACAAGGGCGTCGGCCCGATGGTCACCGACCTGATCGGCGGCCAGGTCGACCTGGCCACCGCGGCGCTGCCCAGCGTGCAGGCCCACTTGAAGAGCGGCGCCTTGCGCGCCATCGGCGTCACCACGGCGCAGCGCGTCGCGGCGGCGCCGGAGATCCCGACCTTCGTCGAGCAAGGCCTGCCGGGCTACGTGGTCGACGCCTGGTTCGCCGTCATCGGCCCGAAGGGCATGGCCGCGGCCGACGTAAAGCGCGTGCACGACGCCGTGGTCGCGGCCTTCGCCGATGCCACGGTGAAGGAGGCGATGGCCAGGCAGGGCAACGTCATCAACGTCAGCAGCAGCGAACACGCCAAGGACTACTTCAAGACCGAGATGGCCAAGTACGCACGCCTGGTGAAGAAGGCGGGCATCGAGCTGCAGTGAGCGCACAACGCTTCGCGCCGCGGGTTCTCTTCCTCTGCGACGACCCGCAGCGCGTGCGCGCGCAGCTCGCCGGGCAGCGGCTGACGCGGGCCGAAGCCGGGACGCTGCGCGACGACATCTCCACCGACGAGATCTCGCCGCTGCCGGCGATGGTGCACTTCGACGCCACGCTGGGCCGCTATCCGTACACCGGCTTCACGGCCGGCGGCGAGCGGCCGGTGGCGCGCGACGCGGTGCGCAAGGCCGGCATCGAGGTCGTGGTCGCCGGCCGGCGCTACGGCAAGGGCTCTTCGCGCGAGCACAGCGTGGTGGCGGAGCGATCCGCCGGCGTACGCCTGGTCATCGCCGAGAGCTTCGAGCGCATCTACCGCCAGAACGCCGACAACCTGGGCTTGTTCACGTCGACCGACTTCGGCCTGGTCGAGCGCATCGCCCGCGGCGAAGCGATCGAGCTCGATGAACTGCTGGCCGGCCGCGACGCGCTGGCCGCAGCGATCCTGCGCGCCGGCGGCCTGCTGCACTACGGCGCAGCGTCCTTGCCGGCCACGGCGCGGGCCGAGCGCCCGCGCACGCTGTTCGAGAAGATCGTCGAACGCCACGCCCTCGGCGCGCTGCCGGCGCCGGGCGAGGGCGGCTTCGTGCGCGCCGACTGGCGCTTCATCCACGAGTACTACACCGGCATGTGCGGCCACCTGCTGGCGCAGCGTTTCGGCGACGCGCTGCGCCTGCACCAGCCCGAAAGCATCGTCGCCTTCGAAGACCACCTGTCCTACGTGCATCGCAGCCCGGTGCATGTGGCGCAGGGGCTGTTGCCAGCGGTGCGTTCGTTGTCGCAGGCGCATCGCGATTTCGTCGCCCGCCACGGCTTGCGCGCGCACGGCTACCTGCAGGCCTTGGAAGCCGGCGACCTGGCCAACACCGGCTCCGAAGGCATCTCGCATGCGGTGATGGCCGAGCAGTACGCGCTGCCGGGCCAGCTGATCGCCGGCACCGATTCGCACACGCCGCACAGCGGCGCCCTGGGCTGCGTGGCCTTCGGTGTCGGCAGCACGGACATGGCGAACGCCTTCGTCACCGGCGCCGTGCGCTTCACGATGCCCGGCGTGTTGCGCGTCGACTTCGACGGCCGGTTGCCGCCCGGCGTGACCGCGAAAGACCTGGTGCTGCACCTGCTGGCGCTGCCGGCCATCCGCGCCGGCAGCGGCGTCGGCAAGGTGTTCGAATTCGGCGGTGCGGTCGTGCGCGGCTTGTCGACCGACGGCCGGGCGACCTTGACCAACATGGTCGCAGAACTCGGAGGCTTCACCGGCATCGTCGAGCCCGATGACGAGACGCGGCGCTTCGTGCGCGAGCGCCGCGGCGTCGATCTCGTCATCGAGCCGTGGATGCGCAGCGACGCCGGCGCGCACTACGACGAACACCTGCACGTCGATTGCAGCGGCCTCGCGCCGGTGGTGGCCAGGCCGGGCGACCCGGGCAACGGCGTGCCGCTGTCGTCATTGACCGAGCCGGTGCCGGTCGACGTCGCCTACGGCGGCTCGTGCACCGCCGGCAAGCGCGAAGACTTCGACCAGTACCACGCGGTGCTCGCCTGGGCCGCGGCGCAGGGGTTGAAGGTGGCGCCGTCGGTCAAGCTGTACCTGCAGTTCGGCACGCGCGAGGTGCGCGACTACTGCATCGAACAAGGCTACCTGGCCACCTTCGAAGCCGTCGGCGCCGAGATGCTGCAGCCGGCCTGCGGCGCCTGCGCCAACTGCGGGCCGGGGGCGTCGACCGACGCGGCGCAGGTGACGGTCAGCGCGGTCAACCGCAACTTCCCGGGCCGCTCAGGGCCGGGCAGCGTCTGGCTGGCGAGCCCGCCGACAGTGGCGGCCAGCGCCATCGCGGGCCGCTTGATGTCGTTCGACGCGCTGCGCGCGAACTACATTCCCGCGTGAATCAGGCGGCGCGGGGCCTGCTCGCTGCGCTCACATTCCCGCGTGAATCAGGCGGCGCGGGGCCTGCTCGCTGCGCTCACATCCCCGCGTGAATCAGGCGGCGCGGGGCCTGCTCGCTGCGCTCACATCCCCGCGTGAATCAGGCGGCGCGAGGCCTGCTCGCTGCGCTCACATCCCCGCGTAGTTCGGCCCGCCGCCGCCTTCGGGCGTGACCCAGACGATGTTCTGCGTCGGGTCCTTGATGTCGCAGGTCTTGCAGTGCACGCAGTTCTGCGCGTTGATGACGAGCTTGTCGGCGCCGTCGGTGTTGACGAACTCGTAGACGCCGGCCGGGCAGTAGCGGCTTTCCGGGCCGGCATACAGCTCCAGGTTCACGGCTACCGGCACCGACGCATCCTTCAGCGTCAGGTGCGCCGGCTGGTTCTCTTCGTGGTTGGTGTTGCTGATGAAGACTGAGCTCAGGCGGTCGAAGGTCAGCTTGCCGTCGGGCTTGGGGTAGCGGATCGGCTCGACCTGCGACGCGGCGTGCAGCCGCTCATGGTCGGGCACCTTGCGGTGGATGGTCCACGGCGGGCTCTTCAAGCCGAGCTTGGGCAGCAGCCACTGCTCGATGCCCGTCATCAGCGTGCCGACGGTCATGCCTTGCTTGAACCACTGCTTGAAGTTGCGGCTCTGGTGCAGTTCGTCGTGCAGCCAGCTCTTCTCAAAGGCTTCGGGGTAGGCGCTGAGTTCGTCGCCGGCGCGGCCGGCTTTCAGCGCCGCGGCAGCGGCTTCGGCGACCAGCATGCCGGTCTTCATCGCGGCATGGCTGCCCTTGATGCGCGCGGCGTTCAGCGTGCCGGCGTCGCAGCCGACCAGCGCCCCGCCGGGGAACACCAGCTTGGGCAGGCTCAGCAGCCCGCCGGCGGTGATGGCGCGCGCGCCGTAGCCGATGCGCTTGCCGCCTTCGAGGTGCGCGCGGATGGCCGGGTGCGTCTTCCAGCGCTGCATCTCTTCGAACGGGCTGATCCACGGGTTCTGGTAGTCCAGGCCGGTGATGAAGCCCAAGGTGACCTTGTTGCCTTCCAGGTGGTACAGGAAGCCGCCGCCATAGGTCTGTTCGTCCATCGGCCAGCCGGCGGTGTGCACCACCAGGCCGGGCTTCGCCTTGGCCGGGTCGACTTCCCACAGCTCCTTCACGCCCAGGGCGTAGCTCTGCGGATCGCGTCCTTCGTCGAGCTTGAACTTCGCGATCAGCTGCTTGCCGAGGTGCCCGCGCGCGCCTTCGGCGAAGACGGTGTACTTGCCGTGCAGTTCCATGCCGAGCTGGAAGTTGCCGGTCGGCTCGCCGTCCTTGCCGATGCCGAGGTTGCCGGTGGCCACGCCGCGCACGGCGCCGTTGTCGGCATACAGCACTTCGGCGGCGGTGAAGCCGGGGAAGATCTCGACGCCGAGCGCTTCCGCCTGCTCGGCCAGCCACTTGGTCACCGCACCGAGGCTGATGACGTAGTTGCCTTCGTTGTGCAGGCAGCCGGGGACGAGGAAGTCCGGTGTGCGCTTGGCATCGGTGGCCGTGAGGAACAGCACCTCGTCGCCCGTCACCGGCTGCGACAGCGGCGCGCCGCGCTCCTTCCAGTCGGGGAAGAGCTCGTTCATCGAGCGCGGGTCCATCACCGCGCCGGACAGGATGTGCGCGCCCGGTTCGCTGCCCTTTTCCAGCACCACCACCGACAGCGCGGCGTCGATCTGCTTCAGCCGGATCGCCGTGGCCAGCCCGGCCGGGCCGCCGCCGACCACGACCACGTCGTACTCCATCGCCTCGCGCGGTCCGTACTGGGCGAGGATGTCTTGCGGGCTCATGGTCACCGGTCTCCTGGTTGGGGCGGGCCAGATTCTATGACCCGGGCCTGCACCGCTTCGGCCAGCGCCAGCGACGCCGTCAGGCCGGGCGATTCGATGCCGAACAACTGCACCACGCCGGCGACCCCATGTTCAGCCGGGCCGAGCAGCGCGAAGTCGGCCGCCGCGGCGCCCGGGCCGCTGAGCTTGGGCCGCACGCCGCTGTAGGCCGGCTGCAGCGCACCGTCGGGCAGGCCGGGCCAGTAGCGGCGGATGTCGGCCTCGAACGCGGCACGGCGGCTCGCGTCGACTGCGTAGTCGATCAGCGCCGCGGCATCCAGCCATTCGACATCGGGCCCGAACTTGGCCTGGCCGCCGAGGTCCAGCGTCAGGTGCACGCCCAGGCCGCCATCGACCGGCGTCGGGTAGATCAGGTGCGAGAAAGGCGCTTTCGCAGCGAGCGAGAAGTAGTGGCCCTTGGCCAGGAACTGCTGCGGCACGGCGGCAGCCGGAAAGCCTTCGATGGCGCGCGCCACGGCTTGCGCCGAGAGGCCGGCAGCGTTGACGATCCAGCGCGTGGCGAACTCGAAGGCCTCGGCACCGCCGGTCGTCACGCGCCAGGTCTCGCCATCGCGCACCGCGTGCTCGAACGGCGAGCGCAAGGCCAGCAGCGCGCCGGCGTTTTCGGCGTCACCGAGCAGCGCGGTCATCAGCCCATGGCTGTCGACGATGCCGCTGGACGGCGACAGCAGCGCGCCGGTGCAGGCCAGCGCCGGCTCCAGCGCGCGCGCTTCGGCGGCGCTGATGCGCTGCAGGTCGTGCACGCCGTTGGCGCAGGCGTGCTGCAGGATGGCTTCAAGCTTCGGCGCATCGCCGTCGCGCGTGGCCACCAGCAGCTTGCCGCAGCGCCGGTGTTCGATGCCGCGCTCGGCGCAATAGGCGTACAGCAAATTGCGCCCTTGCACGCACAGCCGCGCCTTCAGACTGCCGGCCGGGTAGTACAGCCCGGCGTGGATGACCTCGCTGTTGCGCGACGACACGCCCGTGCCGATGGCGGCTTCGGACTCGAGGATCAGCACCTCCAGGCCGGCCAGCGCCAGCGCGCGCGCTGCTGCGAGGCCGACCACGCCGGCACCGACGACAACGGCATCGACGCGATCCATCCCCGTAGCTTAAGCGGTGGCTCCCACTTAGCTGCTCACGACACAGTTGCGCCCGGCCGCCTTGGCCGCATACAGGCGCTGATCGGCCAGGTTCAGCAAGGCGTCGGCCGACTCGGCTTCGCCGGCACAGGCCACGCCGATGCTGACCGTGACCGCCAGCGCCGGCGCGACGGCGGCCCAGTCGCCGGCCTGCACCAGGCTGCGCAGGCGCTCGGCGGCGGCCCGGGCCGCGATCGGGCCGAGCGCGGGCATCAGGATCACGAATTCCTCGCCGCCCAGGCGCACCGGCGTGTCGTCGCTGCGGCAGCTGTTCTGCAGCAGGCTGCCGAGCCGGCGCAGCACGGCGTCGCCGATGGCGTGCGAGAACTGGTCGTTGACGCGCTTGAAGTGGTCGACATCGACCAGCGCCACGTCGAAGCGGTCGGCGCCGGACTTCAGCAACTGCTCCATGCGGCGCCGGTTGGGCAGGCCGGTCAGCGGGTCTTGCAGGCTTTGCCGCATCAGGTCTTCGGCACGCCGGTGCAGCAGCGCGTTGTGCCGCGCCAGGCCTTCGGCACGCGCCTGGGCCTGGGTCGTTTCCAGCCGCACCGCGGCGACGCGCGCGCTGCGCTGCGCCGACTCGGCGGTCAGTTCGACATGCAGCGCGTGGAAGCGCTTGTGGTGCGTCAGCGCCGCAGCGAAGTCGCCGCAGGCCTCGCAGGCCTGGGCCAGGTGTTCGTTCAGCAGCATGACCATGCCCTTGTAGCCGGTCAGCGGCAGAGCCTGCTCGAACAGCTCGCGCGCGTGCGCCGGCCGCCCCAGCGTCATGCAGATCGTGCCGCGGGTGTCCAGGTGGTGCGCCTGCGCGGTTGGCACGCCGGCGCCGTAGCGTTGCGCCCAGGCTTCGAGCAGCGCCAGCGCCTGTTCCGGCTCGCCGAGCAGGCACAGCGATTCGGCCTGGTTGGCCAGCGCCGTCGCTTCGTATTCGACATGGCCACAGTCGCGCGCGATCTGTACCGCCGCTGCCGAGCATTGCATCGCCTGGCGCTCGAACTGCGTCGCGCGAGCGGTGTCGCCGGCATCGCGTTCGCGCGCGGCATAGGCCCCGTAGACGCAGGCCAGCGTGTCGGTGGCGGCGCCGCGCACGGTCTCGTCGCCGAGCGTTTCGGCGCAGCGCAGCGCCTGGCTGCAGTAGTCGAGCGCGTCGTCGAGCTGCTCCAGGCTCAGGTGCACGACGCCGGCCGCGGTCAAGGAAGCCAGCAGCGCTCGGCTCGGCGCAGCGTCCGGGTCCGCGCCGGCGCCGTGCGCCACCTGCAGGGCCGCCGTCGCGGCTTCCAGTGCCGCGGTGGCGTCGCCGGCGGCCAGCAGGATGCGGGCGGACAGTGCGCGCGCAATGGCTTCGCCTTCCGCGTCGGCCAGCCGGCGGCACTGCGACACCGCGTCCAGCACCAGCGACAGCGCGCTGACGAAGTCGCCGGTGACGTAGTCGCAGCGGGCGCGCATCGTCTGCGCCCGGCCGCGCAGCGGCGCTTCGCCGTCGGCGTGCTCCCAGGCTTCGTCGGCCAGCGCGCGTGCCGCTGCCAGGTCGCCGCGGTGGATCGCGAGGTCGGCCTGGTCCAGCAGCGCCAGGACTCCGGTCGCATCGCCTGCCATCACCATTGTTCGTCAACCATCGATTCGTCTTCGGCAGACCGGATATCGAAATATCGGCCTTCGCGGCCGGCGCTTGAAGAGCATTGGCCCCGAGGCCGGCAACGCTGCATGCTATCGTGGCGCCGCACCCTGAGGAGGAGCCCTTCATGGCCTACGAGATCGACCTGTCGGGTCGCGTGGCGCTGGTCACCGGCGCGTCCAGCGGCCTGGGCGCGCAGTTCGCGAAAACGCTGAGCCGCGCCGGCGCCGGCGTCGTGCTGGCGGCCCGCCGCATCGAGCGGCTGAAAACCCTGCGCGCCGAGATCGAAGCCGAAGGCGGCGACGCCCACGTGGTCGGCCTGGACGTGGCGGACCATGGCAGCATCCGCGCCGCGGTGGCCCACGCCGAGACCGAGATGGGCGCGATCGACATCCTGGTCAACAACGCCGGCGTCGGCACGACGCAGAAGCTGACCGATGTGTCGCCCGAAGACTACGACTACATCATGAACACCAACGCGCGCGGCGCCTTCTTCGTCGCGCAGGAAGTGGCCAAACGCATGATCGCGCGCAGCCAGGGCAAGGCGCCGGGCACCTTCACCGGCGGGCGCATCGTCAACATCGCGTCGATGGCCGGCCTGCGCGTGCTGGGCCAGATCGGCGTCTATGCGATCAGCAAGGCCGCGGTCGTGCACATGACCCGCGCGATGGCGCTGGAATGGGGCCGCTTCGGCATCAACGTCAACGCCATCTGCCCCGGCTACATCGACACCGAGATCAACCACCACCAGTGGCAGACCGAAGCCGGTCAGAAGCTCGTCAACCTGACGCCTCGCAAGCGCATTGGCCGTCCGCAAGACCTGGACGCCGTGCTGGCGATGCTGTGCGCCAACGAGAGCCATTTCGTCAACGGCGCCGTCATCGCGGCGGACGACGGCTTCGGCGTGTGAGAGCACTGACCCCGCTGGAAGCCCGCGTGCTGGGCGTGCTGGTCGAGAAGCAGCACACGGTGCCGGACACCTACCCGCTGTCGCTGAACGCGCTCGTCGCCGGGTGCAACCAGAAGACGGCGCGCACGCCGGTGATCGAAGCCACCGATGCCGAGGTGCTGACCGCCATCGACGGCCTGAAGGGCCTGAGCCTGGTCTTCGAAGGCAGCAGCAGCCGCGTCGTGAAGTTCGAGCACAACACGGCGCGCGTGCTCGGCGTGCCCGGCGCGGCGGTGGCGCTGCTGGCGGTGCTGATGCTGCGCGGGCCGCAGACGGCGGCCGAACTGCGGCTGAATTGCGAGCGTCTGCATCGGTTTGCCGACATCTCGTCGGTGGAAGGCTTCCTCGACGAGCTGGCGACCAAGGAGCCCGCGCGCGTGCTGAAACTGCCGCGCGCCGCCGGCGAACGCGAGGCGCGCTGGGCGCAGCTGCTGTGCGGCGAGGTCGCGATGCCGGCCGTGCTGGCGGCCGCCGGCGATGGCAGCGTCGGTGCCGGCGAACTGGCCGCGATGAAGGCCGAGCAGGCGCGCATGGCGGCCGAACTGGCCGAGTTGCGTGCGCTGGTGCAGCGGCTGGCGCGCGAGCTCGGCGTCGAATAGCAAAGGACGGTTCGCATGCGCTTCGTGCTGCCCGAGCAGAAGAAGCTGACCCACGAGATGCTGATCCCCATCCGCTGGGGCGACCTGGACGCGATGGGCCACGTCAACAACACGATCTACTTCCGCTACTGCGAGGTCGTGCGGCTCGAATGGTTGTTCAAGGTCGGCGGCGGCCCGAACCCGAGTGGCACCGGGCCGGTCATCGTCAACGCCTTCTGCAACTTCGTGCGCCAGCTCGAATTCCCGGGCGAGGTACTGGCCCGGCACTACGTTGCCAACCCGGGCCGCAGCAGCTTCGACACCTTCATCACGCTGGAGCGCGCGGACGACCCCGGCGTGATCTACGCCGAAGGCGGTGCGCTGACGGTGTGGACCGACTTCAAGGCGCAGAAGTCGGTGCCGCTGCCCGAGTGGATGCGGCGGCTGGTCGAGTAGCCGGGTTCAGCCGGCCTTGTTGCCGAAGCGCCGGCGCGACAGCCAGCCGGTGGCCAGCAGCCCGGCAGCCAGCATCGCCTGCGTGCCCGGCTCGGGCACGGCTGTGATGACGCGGATGTGGTCGCCCGGGTCGAGCACGGTCCAGTCGATGTAGACGGTGTTGCTGTTGCCGGACCACAGCAGCACGTCGCCCCGCTCCAGGCCGGTGTAGCGGTCGGAGCCGTAGCTGACGTTGCTGACGCCGTAGGTCGGCGTCGTCATTTCCAGGTCGTCGCGGGTGGAATAGATGGCGACGATGGGCTGGTCGAAGTGCAGCGTGGCGGTGACGCCCGATGGTCTTTGCGAGTCGAAGAAGACGAACCAGGACTTCAGGCCGCCGACTGCCTTTTCGTCGACGAAGAACAGCGTCCGGTCGACATCGACAGCGCCGATGCCCAGCTCCGCCGAGCCGTCGTATTCTTCGAAGCTGTAGCCCGGCGTCAGGCCGGTCACGCTGGGAGCGGCGGCGGTCGCCGCTTGCGCCGCGGCCACCAGGGCGGCGGCAGCGAACAGGGGCATCTTGATCATGACGAAACTCACTACCAGTGGAAGGTGGAATCACTCTACCGGGTAGCCCACTGACAAAGTGTTTCGAGTTACGACGTGATAACAGGTCTTCTGCACGGATGCCCCCTCGTCCAGGGGGGGCTGCCCGCATGGCGCCGGCCGCAAGGCCGTTGTTGGTGCATCAACCCAGCACGCTGAATGGCCCGCCCCTTTGCAGTGCGCGCGCATAGGCCGGCCGCGCGTGGATGCGTTGCAGCCAGTCCTGCAGCTTGGGGTAGCGCGCATCCAGCCCGCCGCGCGCGGCGGCGGCCTCGAGCGGGAAGCTCATCTGGATGTCGGCGGCGCTGAATTCGCTGCCGGCGAACCAGGGCCGCTGGCCGAGTTCGCTCTCCATGAAGCGCAGCTGCGACAGGAGGTTCGGCGCGATGAAGGCCGCCGTCACCTTGTCGGCAATGCCCTTGGCAACCGGCTTGATGAAGAACGGCATCGGCGCCTTGCGCACCTGGTCGAACACCAGCTTCATCAGCAGCGGCGGCATCGCGCTGCCTTCGGCGAAGTGCAGCCAGTAGGTGAAGCGGCGCCGCTCCGGCGTGCCGATGGCCGGGCGCAGCCGGCCATCGCCATGGGTGTCGAGCAGGTACTCGATGACGGCCCCCGACTCGGCCACCGTGATGTCGCCGTCGCTGATGACCGGCGACTTGCCCAAGGGGTGCACCTGGCGCAGTTCCGGCGGCGCCATCATCGTCCGCGGGTCGCGCTTGTAGTGGCGCAGCTCGTACGGCAGGCCCAGTTCTTCGAGCAGCCAGAGCACCCGCTGCGAGCGTGAGTTTTCCAGGTGGTGGACGAGGATCACGAGGCAACCTTTCAGCCGCTGAGCAGCTTGTTGACGAGTTCGGGCGTGGTCGCGGCGCCGGTCTTGCGCATCAGGCGCGCGCGGTAGACGTCCACCGTGCGCGGGCTGATGGCCAGCCGCTTGCCGATCAGCTTGCTGGTCAGGCCTTCGATCAGCAGCGCGGCGATTTCGCGCTCGCGCGCCGTGAAGTCGACCTTCAGCACGCGCCGCGACGACAGGTCTTCGAAGGCCCAGATGCCGGCGGCATGCGGCTCGCGCGGGTCGAGCGCGCGGCCCGAGACGTGGCACCAGAAGAGTTCGCCGCCCTGGGCGACGTTCACGCGCTTCATGACCCGGTCGTCGGCGTAGCGGCCGCGCGCGTCGAGGCTGGCGACGATGCGCTCGCCGGTGCGCTGGAACTCGTCGTGCGTCGGGTACAGCACCTCGAAGGACTGGCCGATGAGCTGCTCGCGCTCGGCGCCGAACATCGCCAGCAGCGCCTCGTTGCAGTCGATCATCAGCCGCTGGCGCGACAGCACCAGGCCGATGGGGGCCAGTTCGAACGCGGTGCGGTAGTCGAGGGCGAGTGCCGGCGTCACAACAGCGCGTAGGTGGTGGTCGCGTGCGCCGCCAGTTCGTCGTCGGCGTTGATGACCTGGATCTCACCGAAGACCAGGCTCTTGCCCATGCGCAGCACGCGCGCCACCACGCGCGCGGCGCCGCTGCTGCCGGAGATCGGGCGCAGGAAGCTGGTCTGCAACTGCACCGTCGTCATCGGCTTGAAGCCGCCGAGCTTGGTCATCACGGCCAGCACCATCGCCGTGTCGGCGGCGGCCATCATGGTCTGGCCGCAGAGCACGCCGCCTTCGTGCACGTGCTTGCGCGTCACCGGCAGCACCAGCACCACTTCGCCGGCGCGCGCTTCCAGTACGCGCAGGTCGAGTTCACGCACCCATTCGGCAAAGACGCTTCGCAGCGCGGCCTGCAGCATTTCCAGGTCGGCGAAGGATTGCGTTTCCATGGCGGCTCCTCGTTGGTCCGTAGGCAATTCTACGTAATGCATTACGTAGTAACCTGACGCCTTCGATTGGAGGCTAGCCATGAAGAAGGTCTACCCGAGCGCCAAGGCGGCGCTCGACGGCATCGTTCACGACGACCAGCTGCTCGCGGTGGGCGGCTTCGGCCTCTGCGGCATCCCGGAGGCGCTGATCGCGGCCTTGCGCGACAGCGGCGCGAAGAACCTGACCGTGATCTCGAACAACGCCGGCGTCGACGGCTTCGGCCTCGGCCAGCTGCTGGAAACGCGCCAGATCAAGCGCATGATTTCCAGCTACGTCGGCGAGAACAAGGAGTTCGAGCGCCAATACCTGGCCGGCGAACTGGAGCTTGAATTCACGCCGCAAGGCACGCTGGCCGAGAAGCTGCGCGCCGGCGGCGCCGGCATCCCGGCCTTTTTCACGCGCACCGGCGTCGGCACCCTGGTCGCCGAAGGCAAGGAGATCCGCGAATTCGACGGCCACCAGTACGTGATGGAACGTTCGCTGGTGCCCGACGTATCGCTCGGCAAGGCCTGGAAGGCCGATGCGTCGGGCAACCTGGTGTTCCGCCTGACCGCGCGCAACTTCAACCCGGCGGTGATCATGGCCGGCAAGGTCAGCGTCGTCGAAGTCGAAGAGATCGTGCCGGTCGGCGCGCTCAAGCCCGACGAGATCCACCTGCCGGGCATCTACGTGCACCGGCTCGTGCTGAACGCGGCGCCCGAGAAGCGCATCGAGAAACGCACCATCACCGCGGGAGCCTGACCATGGCCTGGACACACGACCAGATGGCGGCGCGCGCCGCGCAAGAGCTGCAGGACGGCTTCTACGTCAACCTGGGCATCGGCCTGCCGACGATGGTGGCCAACTTCGTCAACCCCGACATCGAGGTCTGGCTGCAAAGCGAGAACGGCATGCTCGGCATCGGCCCGTTCCCGACTGAAGACCAGGTCGACGCCGACCTCATCAACGCCGGCAAGCAGACCGTGACGACGATCGCCGGCTCCAGCATCTTCGGCAGCCACGACAGCTTCGCGATGATCCGCGGCGGCAAGATCAACCTGTCGATCCTGGGCGCGATGCAAGTCAGCGCGAAAGGCGACCTGGCGAACTGGATGATCCCCGGCAAGATGGTCAAGGGCATGGGCGGCGCGATGGACCTCGTCGCCGGCGTCGCGCGCGTGCTGGTACTGATGGAGCACGTGGCGAAGAAGAAGGACGGCTCGATCGACCTGAAGATCCTGCCCGCCTGCACGCTGCCGCTCACCGGCGTGGGCGTCGTCAACCGCATCATCACGGACCTGGCGGTGCTGGACGTCACGCCCTCGGGGCTGAAGGTCGTCGAACTGGCGCCCGGCGTCACGCACGAAGAACTGCAAAGCAAGACCGGCGTGCCGCTGCAGTAAGCTCCGCGGCTCCTGCGTTGAACCGGGGGCCGTCGGAGATGCACCAGCGATTCATCCTTGCCGCGGCGCTGGGCTTCGCCGCAGCGGCGCAGGCGCAAGGCCAGGACACGCCGAAGTTCGACCGCGAATGCGCCGAGTGGATCGCCAAGAAGGGCTATTCGCCGGACTACATCGAGCAGCGCACCGGCGAACGCCAGACCGGCATGGCGCGCAACTGGCGGCCGAACATCGAACTCGAAGAACTGGCGCCCGGCGACGTCGTGCTGCAGGGTGTCGACACGCCCGATGGCCGCGGCCAGCGCGTCGCGATGGTCGAAGAGGTGCTCAAGCGCAAGGATGGCTCGATCCGCGCCGTGCGCGTGTCGGAAATGAACCTGGGCAAGCTGGTCGAACCGCGCTGCCACGTCACCGAAAACTTCGGCAAGGTGACGATGCGGACGATTGCCCTCGACCGCCTGCGCAGCGCCTGGCGGCCCGGCAAGTAGGTGCCTTTGCCAGGCAAAACGCACTGGGATTGGTTGTCGCTTGTCGGCCCGTTGCTGTCGGTGGCGTGCGACCGCTCTTGCGTGCGAGGGCCGAGGCGGCAAAGCCGGCCCGGGCAGGCCCGCGGCGCTTAGCTTCGGCGGTCGGCCCTGGGGGGCCGACTCCGCTGCGGT